>Ga0157359_1001321_pt1 | contig 10082 bp, 5 predicted proteins | sample AttcapACBM3_FD_111482 | JGI IMG/M metagenome (GOLD analysis project Ga0157359, IMG submission 111482) | Fungus gardens microbial communities from leaf cutter ant in Botucatu, State of São Paulo, Brazil - Atta capiguara ACBM3 | ecosystem: Host-associated > Fungi > Mycelium > Unclassified ...
ACTCTGTTGTCTTTTACTTCCCTCCATGTCTATCTATCAGTATATCATGATATAACTGGATTACCTCCACCCTTCATTCCTCATTCTTTGGTACATAAATTTTATTATTATTTAATATCAAATCCTCTTCTATCTGCTATTTATCTCCTTTTACCACTTTTACTCCTGTCTTCTTTATCTTTTTTACCTTTATCTCTTTTACTACTCTAACTACTTCTTTGTCTTTTTCTCTAGCTATTTTTATTTTATCTAATATACCTACTTCAGGTCCTTTTTATTAGAGTTGAAGATAGTGGACTTTATTTATTTTCATTTCATTTCTTATTTTCATTTTCATTTCTATTTGTTTTCTTATTTTCAGACTTAGAGTATGAAGTTAGTGTGACATCACATGACATGTCATAGTGTCACACATCTGTCAAATGTCACAGTTACACAGAAGGTTGTAGAAGGTTCTGGAATAATAACAATGATATCATGTTACATGTTGATAACATATAGTATATATATTCTTTAGAGTAGGCTAGGTTTAGTGTAGTATAGACTATTAGCCAAGTATATATAAGATAGACACTTTGTACTTGGAACTCCATTGAGTTTTCTTGTGTCAACCCAATACAAGGTTTCTTTGTTGACTTAACTCTGAGTCTTCAATCATAACACTTCTATTACTATTTCTGCTAAACCATGAATATATTCTTCTTTAATTTTTGATTTTCATTGTTCTTTTCTATCTCTACTTTCCAGTCCAGTCTCCTACTAAGTCTATCTGCCTTTCTTATCTCTGTTCCTAGCACATATTTCAAGATGAAGTCAAATCTTGATATATACAATGCCTATTGAGCTTGTTTTCTATTCAACTTCTGTGCTTTCATAAAATATTCTAAGTTCTTGTGGTCTGTCTCAACCTCAAACTTGAATTTTGTGCCCTCTAATAGATACCTCCAGTTTTCCAACTCTCTTATTATTATTAACATTTCCTTATCATAAACCTCATAATTTCTCTCTGTCTCATTGAGAGATTTTGAGAGATAAGTTACAGGTTTCTATTTTCCGTCTTTACATTCTATAAATAATACCCCTCCTGTTGTATAGTCTAATGCATCAACTTCCATCCTCATTTTTTTGTCTAAATCTAGTACTACTAACATTAGTTCTTTTGTGAACCTCTCTTTCAACTTCTTGAATGCCTTTTCCTGTCTTTCTGTTTAATCCCACTTCTGATCTTTCTTCACTAGGTTATATAGTAGTCTGGCTATAGACACAAATTCTCTTATGAACCACTGATGATAGTTAGCAAGTCCCAAAAACTTCTGTATGTTCTTTACTCCTTTAGAAGTCAGCCAATCTAACACTCTCTTCACCTTCTCTTTCTCTATCTTAATCTCTTCCAATTCAATTACTACTCCTAAGATCCTTACCTCTCTAACCTTCCACTTGCATTTTTCTGGTTTTATATATAGGTCATTTTCTGCCAACCTCTTCACTACTTCTTCTACTACTTTGTTATGTTCTTCTTTTTCTTCTGTTCCTACTATAATGTTATCAATGAAGCTTACTACTTCCCTAGTGTTAATTAAGTCTTGTAGGATCATGTTCATCATCATTTGAAATGTTACTGGAGAATCTGTAAGTCCAAAGAGTATTATAGTTGGTTCAAACAATTCTTCTGGAGTTATGAATACTGTCTTCTACTTATCTCCTTTTTTTATTCATACATTATTATATTCCCATTACAAGTCTAACTTGGTAAATACTTTCTTAGTACCAACATTCTCTACAATATCTGAAATTAAAGATAAAGAATAGTTATTCTTAATAGTCCATTTGTTTAAATATCTGTAGTTCTAAACCATTCTCTTTTTATCATCTTTTTTTCCTACAAAGAATATAGGTGCTGTTTGAGATGACTTCAAGGATCTAATATACTCCTTCCTCAGTTGTTCTTTAATGAACTTATGCACCTCTCCCTGTTACAAACTCAAGTTCTTAGAGTAGAACAAGTGGATGAACCTTGTATTGGGTTAACACAAGAGAACTTGATAGAGAACTCTGTACAGAATAGTCTACCTTATATACTAAAACTCCATGGTTTGTGCTAATTACTTCTAGCCTACCCTAAACAGCCATGTGTTTGCCTTAAGATCAACATGTATTAAACATGTTGTATGACATCATCCTTCTAGAACCTTCTATGCTTTTCTATGTGACATGTGACTGTGACTGTGTCATGTGACTAATGTGTGACTGTGATATCACATTAACCCTAATCCCAAGTCCCCAAAAATAAAAATAAAAGAGAAGGAAATAACAAATAAGAAAAGAAAAAATAAAATAGTTAGAGTCTACCATCTTGAATTCTAACACTCCCCTTTTCTCCCTTGATAACAGATATCTTTCCTTTCCTTAGTATAAACTCTTTCTTTACTTCTATCACATAGTCCCATATTTTCTTCATTGGCAATCCTCTCACTTGCTTTCTTTCTAAAGACATGAATTTACTTGTGGAATATTTAAGGAACTAATTTTTTGGCCTCTTCTTTAGATTTTGCTGTCTTCTCCTCTTCATCCTATATCTCCCATTTTTCCTGCTACCTTCTTTACTTCCATTGTTCTCTTCTTTTTTCTTCCTCCTCTTTCTTCTACTCTTTCTCTTCTCATTTCTTTTTCTCTTTCTTTTTCTTTCTTCTTTCTTCTGTTTCTGCCACCCTGAATTTTCCTGCTTCAGTCTCCACTTCTCACTATACTTCTCTAGGCATCTTGTCATCTTTACTTCTCCTATTCTCCAGTCAATTTCAGAATTGTGGCAAGTAAGCCATAGCATTCCCAAAATCATACTCCATTTCTGACCACCAATTATATTGATTTCTATTCTTTCCCTATATCTCTGGTAATAAATATTTACTTTCACTATATACTTGATAGGTCCCTCCTTATTAAAAGAACTGTCCATATTTCTCACATATATTGATCTTTCTATTTTTTTCAACTTAAATCCCTGCTTCCTTACAAACTCTGAACTCATAATTAGCCTTGCTACTCCACTGTCCAACAATGCCTCTACCATGACTCCCTCTTGTATATCAATTCTTTCTAAGCCAATCTTTACAGTAACTTCTCTCAACATGTCCCTATTGTCCAGATTACAGCAGGATGTATTATCCATTACTCTACTGAGCATTGCAACCCTATTACTACTAGAGTCTAATCAAGGATTATCAGATTCTCTTTCCTATTTAAATTACTGTTTGAATTGTTTCTATTGTTCTTATAATTTATCCTCTTCTAATTCTTCTCCTTATAATGTCTTGCAATATGACCAAAACCTTCACAGTTATAATAATTCCTACCAGTCTACCTCCATCACATATGGATTATATCTTGGTATAAACCCTGTCTGCTATTATTGTGGATTTACAACAACTACATTTGTTCTCTCTATCCCTTCTATCAATACAAATTCTGCTAGTGCTTGCTGTTGAGTCTCCTGTCTTCTTGGCCAAACTTGAGGCTAATACAATTTTTGCCTTTGTACTCCTCTACCATTTACTGGTGCATTCATTCTTAGATTCTTCTCTCCTGCCTCTCTTCATCCTCTTAGTCTTTCTTCTTCTCTCCTGCTCTCCCTCTAGTGTTTATTTAAATTTGTTGCCCTCTCATACTACTGCTTAATACTCCTGGATTGGTATCCTGACTCTATAAGTCTCTACTAGATTATCCTATTCATATCTTTTTTAAATTCTTTAATCAATGGCCTTTTCTTGTACTTTCTTCTTCTTCCTACTCTTTTGAACTTCTGCACAAACTCCTTCATCATCTTGTTCTCCTATTCTAGCTTCTTTAATTCTACCATCTTCATTATTTTGTTGTTTTCTCTACTGAATTCCTCTTTCAAATCTGACAAAAATTCTTCTACTATTATATAACTTAAGTTTTCACTTTCCAAATTCTCTATGACATTTTTCTTCTAGATATCTGCTGACCCCCCTTACACATATGATAGATACTACTATATCTACTTCTCTACTGAGTTATTTCTCATTCTCATTCTAATAAAAACTCTACATGCTGTAAGAAATCCTAAAACTTTACTTATAGCCTTATCAAATGTTTGTGGCTTAGCTACTTCTACATTAGACCCAGTGTTAGGTCAAAGGACCACTACTTCTCCTGTTGCTGCTCTTATTCCTATTAATACCTAGAGCTATGCCTGTATAGTGAAAATTTCCTCTTGATATTATTGGATAATCTGCTCTATTTGATCTGGGTCAAGTTAACTTATGATATTGTATAGTAGTGGAAATTTGGTAGATAATGATAGTAGTGGTGGAGTTAGAGATAATAATATATATAGAGGTAAGGCAAAACTGGTGCTATTCTCCCTCTCAGAATCATATTCTGAATATGAATCAATCTTTGTAAGTACTAGTAGACTCTCTTCTTGTTCCACCTCACACTGTCTACTGAGTATCTAATAACTGACTACTATTCTAAAAAATTATATACAAATATTCCTAAGGAGAAAATACCTACTCTAGATGGTGTCTTAATAACCCTCACTATTTCTCTATGTGGACTGATTACAAGGGGACCAGCAACACAAGGTTTCTACACAAAAAAATCATCTAACACATTCATATAAGATAATATGTCTACTAAGTACCAGTAGACTTTAATGCAAAATAGATGGTTAAGCTTTCTCTATCTAACTAGTATACCTCTTAAGCCTAAGATCTATATTCTTCTTGACTAAAGGACAGTATTGTTTTTTGATCAAGGATGATGAGAGAGTAAATAAAAGAGAAAAAACTCTAAGTTGGATGATTTTAAAAAGAGAATTGAGTTCTAATATTATAGCTTAAAACCAAAAGATAGGTTAAAAGAAAAACCTTGTATTGGGTTAACACAAGAAAACTCAATGGAGTTCTAAGTACAAAGTTATATACTATTGACATGTGAGCTAGCATTATTGTTTTGGAATCTTCTATAATGTTCTTTGTGATATGTAACAGATGTATAACATCACATGACATTGTGTTACAATTTGTGACATCACACTAAATTCTAACTCTAAGTTTGAAAAATAAATAAAAATAAAAATAAAAAATAAAAAGAAATAGAGTCTACTGTCTTTAATTCTAATACAAGTTAGTTAGGTTAATGTTACATAACTCAAAGTTACTGAAATATTATTGGACTTTCACTATGATGTACACTCATTATGTTCTTAATCATCTATCTAGTCATGCCATCTCTAATAATATTATACTATTTGAACTCTATTACATTATGGTATACTTAGACCTTTATATTTTGATTTTTTTCTTTGATTTTTTTCTTTGATTTAATTTTAATTTTAATTTTATTTCTTGGATAATGAAAAGGCATATGACCATAGTTATATAATGTATCACATAACATTATATCATAGGCTTAAAATGAGATAGCAAAGATTAGAAAGAATGTTATTAAGATGTATGTCTATAGCATGTTTATCTTATAGCTGATATATGAATATTAGAATAAGGTTATTTACCTTGTGATTCCTATGAAATTCTTGTAATATAAGACTACTTAAGAGTATTGTTGACTATCTTGATTAGTAGTTACCACAACATATTATGGTTAAAAGCCATTAGTTGCTTAACTCTAATATTTTGAATATATAATATATTAAGATAACTGGGTAAAAGAGCAGAATACTTCAAATATCCAGGAAATCTTAAGAGAACAGAATGGGAATTTCTAAAGGTAACAACTACTCTATATAATAACAGGTTTATTCTAATATGTCAGAATTTTGTTTATATAAGCAGGAAATGATGATATTTAAGTAATTAGAAATAGTTCAGAATAGAAAGACTGAATTAGAAGAGAGTTAGAGTATCTAGTAAGTGCTTCTTGAGTGTGGATAAGCAGATGCTTTTACAATTAAAGACTTATGAAGTAAAGTTGTCACATCTTATATTCCAACCTTATCTGTTCCAATCTACAGATAACTATCTACTCTCATCCATGCTTCTAATCCTCTTCTAGTATGAATCAAATCTGTCTATTTTACCTCAGATGTCCTTGCTAATCCAAGATAACTCTATGGATCTCCCTTTCTTGACATCTAAGAATTATCAGTAATCAGGGTAACTCACTTAGCAATTACATTCCAAATAGCTACTCTAGATATACTAACTAGTATATAATCCAGTAGTTTATACTGTGGTTGTCAGGTTTAAAAATGATAGACTTCAATTTTATTTTATTTTCTTCTTTATTTTCATTCTCTTTTTGATTTATTTTCATTTTATATTTTTAGAACTCTAGGGCTAGGGTTAGAGTAATGATCAGTCACAGTAACAGTCACAGATCATGAGATATAAGGAAAAGAGGTAGAAGGTTCTAGAAGAAGTGATGTCATACAGTATGTATACCACATGCTGATCTTATGCCTAACACATGGTTGTTTAGGATAGGGTGCACAGTAGCTCACACAGACTATCTAAATAAGTATATAAGATAGACTACTTTGTAAAGGGCTCTTTATCAAGTTCTCTTTACTCTAATACAAGAGTTTATTCTTTTACCTAACTCTAAAGGTTTAAGTTCATAACAGTAGTTGTCATCCTGAAAATCAACTAAAACTAGCATTTCTTTTCCAGTGTTAGCAATAACATATCTTACCATCCCCTAAGTTCTTAATCTCTGATCTGAAATATACAGCCAGTATGACTTATAAAGGTATAGTATATAAGCTAAAGCCAAAGGTCATTTTGATTTACCTTCTGTGTTCTTAGATAACACAAAAATTACTTAGTTCTGGACTTCTGAGATGCTTCTTCAGATCTTGAATAATGAGATGTGAACTATGTCTAACAAAAGTCAACAAAAGAATCTTATATTAGGGTTAACATAAGAGAACTTGGTAGAGTTTTCAAGTATAATGTATCTATCTTATATATGTTAGACTGTTGTTTATACTATACTAAACCTAGCCTACTCTAAAGAGCATGTATATTACATATCATTAATATGTAATATGATATCATCATTCCAAAACCTTATATATCCTTCTGTATGACATGTGATTATATAATCATGACTTTGTCATGTGATATGTGAATAAAATAAACATAAAATTAAAAATAAAACAGAGTTCATTGTTTACAACTCTAACAGATGAGTAGATAAGCAGATGACAATAACAGACTACAAAAGACCATAGAGCATTAGGAAAGAGTGAAGAAATATAGGAAAGGAAAGTTAGACAATATATCCGGATAGTTCAGAATATTTGTATGTAGCTCAAAGGGGCATGGAAAAGCAGATTAGTAGATAAGTATAAATGCTAGAAAGGGTTATAAAACATAAATCAGCTGGAAAATGCAGAAGAAAAAAGTCTTGGAAAAGCAAGTTCTGTTATAGTGTATATACATATGCTAGATAATGAGTAAAAAAAGCTAGATTCTAAAGTTGTAAAAGACTATTTTGTTGGTATGTCTATTAACAGAAAGAGATGTATAGTAATTGATGCTTACAACATGTTTTATCTTTATATTTTATATAACATAACTTTTGTTAAAAGATCTAGAATCTAGAGCAAATTGTGATCAATGTCAAAGATACCAAAAATAGAGAGAATCTAAGCTTAAGAATAAAGAATTGACAGTCAAAAATGAGGTAATTAGGAAGATGCTAAGATAAGAAGGAGTGAATTTGAATGCTAGAAACCAAGTACCAGAAACTCTTTCAGTTCTAAATATTTATCAATTAATCTATGTATATTATACCCTTGTTTATCAAAACCTCATATTCTTGCAAGATCACTATTTAGGACATTCTCAAAGAAGATAAAGTTATTAAGTTAGCAAAAATTGTGAATACTCTACTTTAAAACTTTGAAACCTATAAGAAAGTTATAATATACTATAGCACTATTTGTCATATACCAAGTCCACCTGTCTAGAGAATACATCTCCATGATAATACTGTCTTCCCAACATTTACTGTACAAAGCCTGTCTTCCACAATGGCTATCTTTCTTGCAACATGTTCTTGTGGCAGTAGTGCAACAATCCAGATATTCTGTCTTCTATGATAGAGATACTTCTATCCAACTTAATCTTATATGGCAGAGTCCTTCTACTCCTATTAGTGTTTCACCACTGAAACCTCTGCTTGGGATGATAGGGACTATACTACTGAAATCCCAAGTATCTCCTATATTATCTCCTTGTATATAAACTAGTAGTTACACTATAATTTACTAGTCTGATAATTAATGAAGATAACTCTTATTAAACTTGATCTCTAGTGTTCAATAGCAACATACCAATTAGTACTTACTTCTATCTCAGACTTTCTCCTTTTATCTGAAGTTACAACCACATGGCAGACAGATGGCACAGCACATAAGCTGAAGCAAAGGTTTTTCCACAAGTTTGTGGATCTCTGAGCCAAACTTTACAGACTTTCACTCCTAGTGTAAACCATGCCTAACAAAGTGTTAGCCAGTATTCTTCTTACCTCACCTTATACTATTTACTAACTACCTGTCTACTGCCTTACTAACTACTACCCTAATCAAACTGTTACACTAATATCCCTAAGAAGAGAATTTCTAAACTAGATGCTTCCTTACTAGATAACATCATTCTTCTGTATGGAAAGATCACAATAGACCTTCAGTACAAGGCTACTACTTAAAAATGTATATGTAAACTACTTTAACACATTCACTTAAACAATAAGTAATATCTAGACAGCAGCATGGGTCTGGTTAATGCTATTCACAACTGTCTGTGCTGAACAGCTAGCTTTTCTTAAGCTTAGAGTCTAGCTATAAATGATTCATGGTAATTGACTATACTGGTCATATACTAAGAATGAATATAGAGTAAGAGGAAGAAGACTGTGTGATGCAGTATTCTTGAAGAGAGTTGAGTTCTACTATTCTGGCAACTACTAAACCAAAATGGTTAATGGGTTACTAAACTTATAAGTAAAATATCCCATAGGAATCACAAGAGAACTCAACAAGAAGTCTGATATATTTCTATGTTATTTATACAATAGATATATGGTCTAGGCTAGCAATAAATAATCCTACTCTAAAGTCCATGCATCATCTATGAGTCTACTATACTGTTACCACAAGGTGAACATACTACAACCATATCCTTAACATTATTGTTCTAGTTTCTTCTACTATGTTCCAGACTTATGACATTATATCATATGATATACTATGTGATCATGGTCATGTGCCTCTTTATCATCCAAGAAATAAAAAAAACAGAAAATAAATCAAAAAGAAAAGAAAATCAAAATAAAGTATAAGAGTTCAAGTATATCATAACATCTATTCACTTCTGTTGAAAACTGAGCTGATTTTTTTCCAGAGATGGTAAAGGTAGAGTTCTTGTTAGCAGAGAGACTAGTTTTGAGCAGGTTATATGGGGTATAAGAAGTAAACAGAGATTTGTTCATGAAATAATAGTTACTTGCTCTTGAGTTAATTAAGATAAGGATACTATTTATATTAGCTTAGAAAACAATCAACTCATTTTAAGTAGCCATATCCTAGGTATGTACTCTCTTATTCCATTATCCATCTTCTGCTCAACATGTTTACTAAAGCTAGGAGAAGGTATGATATTAGAAATAGAATTTAGAAATAATAGTTGTGATCTAAGTATCTTGATATTTATATCTCCCATTATCATGAGCTTAAATACTTGCTGGTTGTTTTTATTGGTAGTTATGGTCATATTTACTGATAATACTTCCTTAAACCTATTTTTGTTATGGAATGCTTTGGACCTAACATTTTATTTTATCTATTTTTCTTTTGATTTTCTTTTTCTTTTCTTTTTCTTTTAGGACGATGAAGCAGGCACATGACAGGTCACATGATGTGACGTCATAAGCCTAGAACTTGATGGAAGGGTCTGGAAGATGATGGAAGGGCATCTGGAGTACACATGGTGGCCTTGAGTAGAACATGAGGCAGGAATGAGGATGAAGCATGGACATAAGGGCAGGGTTATTTATTAGTAGCACAGACCATGAACCCTTTGTATAAATAGGAC
>Ga0157359_1001322_pt1 | contig 10081 bp, 5 predicted proteins | sample AttcapACBM3_FD_111482 | JGI IMG/M metagenome (GOLD analysis project Ga0157359, IMG submission 111482) | Fungus gardens microbial communities from leaf cutter ant in Botucatu, State of São Paulo, Brazil - Atta capiguara ACBM3 | ecosystem: Host-associated > Fungi > Mycelium > Unclassified ...
AGTGACCTGGTTGAGCAGGATCTTCTACAACTTTTACAGATGCTTCACGTAACGGGTATTGAGCTTTTGCTTCTTGAGAAGCACCATCATCAAGTAATACATACTGTGATAACCACTCGTTTAAAAATGCTTCCACATTACCAGCAGAAGCAAAACTACCCACTTTATCTCGCATCATTGCTTTTAAGTAATGTGCAATACGTGAAACAGCCATGATGTACTGAATTTGACTTGATAATGCCGAGTTTGCATTGGCAGTATCGTTGTCATATTTTTTAGGTTTTTGAGTTGATTGCGCGCCAAAGAAAGCTGCGTAATCGGTATTTTTACAATGTACCAAAGGAATAAAACCTAGATCGCTTAGCTCTTTTTCACGACGATCAGTGATTGCAATTTCAGTTGGACATTTAAATACGACTTCACCATCTTGTGTTTTAAATGTATGGACTGGTAGACCTTCGACCAAACCACCACCTTCAACACCACGAATGGCAGCACACCAACCATGCATATCAAATGCATTTGTTAAACGAGTACCAAAAGCGTAAGCTGCATTCATCCACAAATATTCATTGTGGTTTTCCCCAGAAACATCTTCAATAAAATTAAAGCCTTCTGTCGCAGTACCTTCTTTTGGATGATATGGAAGACGACCTAAAACATGCGGCAAGGTCAATGCAACATAACGCGAATCTTCACTATCACGGAATGAACGCCATTGTACATATTCAGCCGTTTCAAAGATTTTTGAAACATCTCTAGGACGATCAATATCTGTAAATGACTCAAGACCTAAGATGCTTGGACTAGCCGCTGAAACAAATGGTGCATGCGCTGCTGCTGCCACATGAGAAATCTGTTCAAGCAAATACATGTCAGATGGGGTACGGTCAAATTCAAAATCACCGATTAAAGCTGAATATGGTGCACCACCAAAAGAGCCGTACTCTTCTTCATAAATCTTTTTAAACAAAGTGCTTTGATCAAAATCTGTAGCACCCTGAAAATCTTTCACTAACTCTTTTTTTGTCGTATTTAACATACGAACTTTAATGAGCGGATTTGAAGGTGTTTCTTGACAAAAGTAATAAAGACCACGCCACGTTGATTCAATTTTTTGAAATTGTTCATTATGCATAATCTGACTTAATTGGCGTGAAATCAGCGCATCAATTTCTGCAATACGCTTATCTATTGATAACGTCATATTCTCAGAAACAGTGATAGTGCCTGCCATTACTTCTTTAGCAAGCTCACCAATTAAACTTTTAGCACGCGTATGCTCTTCTTCATTTCGTGCAATACGACTTTGCTCAACAATCGAATCTAGAAGATTAACTTCTTCATTTTCAACAATTGGCATCGCTGCTGATTGAGTATTATTCATGATCAGCCTCCGCACTTAATTTACGAATCTGATCAGTATTTTTAAGAACTTCATCAAGTAAATCTTCTAAACGCTCACTGTTAGAAATTTTGTTTCTTAAATCAGTCAAACGTTCACGCGCCTCAACTAGTTTCTTTAATGGATCAACTTGTTGAACGACGTTTTCTGGACGAAAATCTTCCATTGACTTAAATGTTAAATCAACGGCCATTCTTCCACCCTCTTCAGTTAGCGTATTATCTACCTGAAAAGCAGCTCTTGGAGACAACGACTCCATTACTTCATCGATATTATCTAAATCTACATTGATAAATTTTTTATCTTTTAACTTCGTACGTTCAAGCTCAGATGCTGCAGAAAAGTCACCCATCACACCCACAACAAATGGAAGTTCTTTCGCTTCTTTTGCATCACCAATTTCAACATCATAAGTAAGCTGAACACGAGGAGGTCGAATTCGTTGAAGCTTCTTTTGTACGCTTTCTCTTTTAGCCATAAGGTTCTATCCCAGATTATTTAGTTAAAGGGTCAAAAGGCGAACTTTTTGATTTATTAACACTCGCAACAGGTGCAATTTTTGGTTTAACTGCAGGTGTTTTTACTGGAGCTACTGTATGTTTAGTTGTAGTTCGAGGAGTAGAAACTCGATTACGTACTACATTTTGTTTTCTATAACTTCTTTTTTCATTATCAGCCGAATTATTTTCCGAGCTAGTTTTAAAACTCGATGGATCAGGAGCTGGCATTGCAGTATGAATATTTTCAATTAACTGCTTTGCAGGAGGGTATGTTCCATCATTCGTTAAATAACGCATTTCCTGACTACGCATTTGCTGTAGTGAACTATTAGCAATGCTTACACTAGATAAAAACAACACATCAGTTAATAATGAACCGCGAATATTTTGGCTCTGCAATTGATTAGCTAAATTTAACGCTTTAACTGGCTGATTGGTCTGATAGAACCTCATCGCGGCCTTAGCTAATAAATCATTTTTTTGAGTAGAATTATCTGTATCACATACTTGTTTAAAAAGATTTAACAGCTCAGGATCAGTCTGACCTTCAATTATAGGATTTTTCTTAATACAACTTTTCTTTAGTTTTACAGGTTCTAATTCTGCAGCTTGTGCACAAGATAAACCAACATAGTTACCAATTATAAAAAGTATCAAAACACTCTGCTTTAACACAACTTTCATTCCTCTATCTTCTTATTTAATCAAGGTTTTACTAAAAAATTAACATTTTATAAATATTAAAAAATCAGCTTTAAACCTTATATTCAAAAAATTTGAACGCAGTTTATCATATAATTAAACATATTTTATATAAAAATCATATCAAATTAAACTAAAAGTAAATAGTTAAGATGCTTATAAAATATAGCTTAATAAAGTTTTTCTAACAAAAAAATAATATTGTTATTTTTTGTAATTAAAAATAAGTTGTTGATAAATATTATTTTTTAATGCATTTAAAATTATTAAAAATTTATTTCAAATATAAGAATTTATAGTTTTTGAAACAATTTCTTAAGAATATTTAATCATATATTAATTAAAAGTTACTTCTATCTGGTTAGTAACAATCCAGCTAATTTTACGAAATTTAACTCGCTACATAAAACAAATAAAGTTGTCAAGACTAATCTGTCTATCTATCATATTTTTTAAAACTAATTTAATGCTTCCCTAGCACAAAAAAACATACTCTCCGTACGCGAACATATCTTTCATATAGTTTTTTGCTTGGAACGGTTTTTTTGATAAAAATTGCAAATTATTATTTTGATTATTGTAATGATCTAGACTAGTAACCACATGTTGGCGATATAATGTATTTCTTGAAAAATAACTTTTAACCATCAACTCAATTCAATAACAAAAGCCCTATTCATATTTCTTATGAGTCTTATTAAAATAGTCATATCGCCTTCAACTATATGTTTTTTAAATAAGATGATTAGACAGAATTTAGCAATCATTCTACTTTCAAGTATTACATTAACTGCTTGTGCAAAATCACTGAATAATACAGACCAAGCTCATACACCAACAACCAAACAAAATCTCTCACCCGAGCAACAAAAGAAGTTGCAACAACTACTCGATAAAACAAAAAAGAATCTTATAGAAATTAAGGGTGGTACTTTCATGATGGGAGACTTTGGGGAGGAAAAAAGCCCAGATAAATTACCCTATGATAGTAATGCAGATAGTAAACCTTTACATAAAGTCACTTTAGACAACTTTGCATTAAGTGCAACAAAAGCAACTTATGCCGATTTTGATGTATACACTGAAGTCACGGGGCAAGAAAAAATTGGGAAATTTGATGAGTTATCAATCCAAGATCGAATTCCCAATTCAGCAGCAGGCGTCAACTGGCAACAAGCACGAAGCTACTGTCAGTGGCTAGGAAAACAACTTAATTTAAAAATGGATTTACCGACCGAGGCACAATGGGAATATGCTGCACGAAATCGTGGACAATACATTCTTTACCCTACAGACAACGGTAAAATTGATATCGGTAGAAACATTTGGAGTTTTGAACAGCGTCAAAATCAACAAAATAAATTAAATGCTTTTAGAAATATCCCTGAGTTAATAAAGTTTCCTGCAACCCCTTTAGGACTTTATGACATGATTACCGATAATTACGAGTGGATGCTAGACTGGTATGACCCACAGTACTATAGCAAATCCCCTGAGAAAAACCCTAACGGCCCCGTAAAAGGGACTCTAAAAGTTGCACGTAGCTCAATTCCATCTGAAGGACAGACTCTACAATCATTTGGAGGTTTCACTTTCAGTAGACATGCTATTCATCCTGTAGAAGACCCTGAAGCCGCTAAAGATAAATTGATAAAAAAACATCATCTTGACTTAAATCAAAATAATTCAGTCAGATGCGTAGTTAATTATTAGCAGTTTGATCAAGCAAGTATATAATTAAAATTTATATATTTGCTTCTCCACTATTTTATTATCTTCATCAAAAGACCCAAGAATACTCAAATTAGCCGCCATTAGACATTAGAGTAATCTCTTTTGAATTTCTCTAATTACTTATTATATCTGAAGTTGTTTAAAAACATTCAGTAACTCAGTTCAAGGGCAGTTTGACCCTGAACTAAAGGATTTTTAAACAAAATGATTAAACAAAATTTTGCCATCATTCTACTTTCAAGTATTACATTAATTGCTTGTGCAAAATCACTGAATAATACAGACCAAGCTCAAACCCCAATAACCAAACAAAACCTCTCACCCGAGCAACAAAAGAAGTTACAACAACTACTCGATAAAACAAAAAAGAATCTTATAGAAATTAAGGGAGGTACTTTCATGATGGGAGATTTTGGCGAGGAAAAAAGCCCTGATAAATTACCCTATGATAGTAATGCAAATAGTAAACCTTTACATAAAGTCACTTTAGATAACTTTGCATTAAGTGCAACAAAAGCAACTTATGCTGATTTTGATGTATACACTGAAGTCACGGGACAAGACCAAGTCGGGAAATTTGATAATATTTCCATAAAATATCGTATTGCTAATTCTGCAGCAGGCGTCAATTGGCAGCAAGCACGAAACTACTGTCAGTGGCTAGGAAAACAATTAAATTTAACAATAGATTTGCCTACTGAAGCACAATGGGAATATGCTGCACGAAATCATGGACAATACATTCTTTACCCTACAGACAACGGTAAAATTGATATTGGTAGAAACGTTTGGAGCTTTAAACAAAGTACTCTTTCAAAGCAACAATATCACGCTAATAAAGATATTTCTATTCTCCAACAGTTTCCTGCCACTCCCTTAGGTTTATATGACATGATTACCGATAATTACGAGTGGATGCTAGACTGGTATGATCCACAGTACTATAGCAAATCTACTGAAAAGAACCCCCAAGGACCTAAAACAGGAATTCTTAAGGTCGTAAGAAGTTCAGAACCATCTGATGGACAGAACTTACAAATGTTTGGAGGTTTTACTTTTAGTCGTCATGCTATTCATCCTGTAGAAGACCCCCAACTATCAAATGATCCTGATATTAAAAAATATAATATAGACTTAAATCGATTTAATTCTGTACGATGTGCCGTTAATTACTAAAAAATAAAAGTATATAAGGTAATTAAGCCTTATATACTTTACTTTCATCAGTATCATCAAAAGGTTTAAGAATATTTTGATTACTCGCCATGAGAATCATATCTTCCTCTCCACTCCATACCGCTTGCTGTATTTGCAACTGTTTAAAACGCATATCATCTTGATTTTTTACCAGCATATAATTCAACGAACCCGCGATTTTCTTTGCTCCTTTGCGGTATTTTAAATAGTCTTGAAGCCATGTATTTATTTGAGTACCGTTATAGTCAATACCTGAATTTAGACAACGGATTATATCTTCCGCGTACTTTTCATCATTTCCATAATTAAGAAAACGAATAATATCTCCCTCTACCTTGCCTAATTGACCTTGTGTAAGTTTATTACCACGTGGATGAATATGCTGAATCGTATTTTCCCATTCCTCAGTAGAGATACATGTTTTAAAAATATTGATTACTGCAGTCTTCCTAGTTGGGAAAAATTCAACTTTCATATCTGAAAATTTAACATTCATATCAAAAATAGGAGCAGTTCTATCTGTCCAATGTGATACTACATATAGGAGAATTCCTTTAGTTTCAGGTGTTGCATAAAGTAATTCTTTTTTTCCTGAACTGGAGTTAATATTTTGTGCAGTTTTATAACGACCTTGGTCTATATCTAATCGCCTAATCCAGTCTCCATATGAAGCTGCAATTCTATTTATGTTATCTATTACTGGATGATTCTCACCTATACAATAAGCCAGAACCTGTGCAGTTAACAAAAATGCCGCTTCATTTATGTAGAGTAATGTCTTAAATCCTGCGTGAGCAACTTGGGATTTAATAAAACCAAGATAACTTAAAAAATGCTCTGTCCCCACAACAAATGAGGCCACTCCTTTTGCTCCTATCCCCCAACATAGGTGAGCTGCTACTAATATTTTGAAATTACCTGAACTTGGATCGTAGCCAATTTGAAATTGTCCTTGTGCACCAGCTCCTGCGCTAACACCACCGCCAGCCGCAGCTGAAGCAATTGCCACAAACTCTCCTTCACCGCTACCATCCCCTTTAGGCTTAAACCACTCAATAGCCCCTTTAAGTAAACCCTGTATTTGAACTCCAGCAAAAGCATTAATACCGAGATTACCCTGATTCTGTGCATTTTCCTGATTATTGCCAATTATTTTTAAACTCCCTTGTGCTGGCTGAAACATAGGCTTTTTATTACGGTCCACCATTTGACTCATTGATCTTTCTGGTGGTCTTACCACAGCCTTTATGACCTGAGTTGTGCCTTGATAAGAAATATCAACGGATAGATTGCCAGCGATCCCTAAATTTGCTCCTGAAAAGCCAGATATCTCCGCCCCAATTAAAAAACGGATTGTTCCTAAATCATAGTTATCATATTCAAGTTTCCAGCCTGTTTCACACGGATAAAATTTACGCCATTCTTTAACTCCTTCAAATAATGTCCATTTAGTTGACATATCTCCAGAAGTCTTAATACTTACCCCTTTTGGCGCAGCACTTATTGAACCTTCGCCACTTGCTCCAGCGACCATTCGCATCCACTGTGCTTCTTGGGTAACCGTGATGTCTCTACTATTTTTGTACTCTTCCGCAATTTCACCCCCCAAGCCCCCTATTAAGTTATAAACAGCTTTCTCATCACTTCCAACACTACCTTTCGCTGTCAAAAGTTGTTGTGAAAGTTTTTCAAAACTACTACGGATTTGTGCAGGTTGTTGTACAGTATATTGATTTGCCGTTACATCCACATTTGTCTGAGGGTTCCTACGCTTTGCTTTTAGCTCTTCATATTCTGTAACTTTTAAATAACGACGCTTTAAATTATATTTAGATGCTTTTTCGTTTGTTTTACCTGTGGACTCGACCACCCAGACTTCTCTTAAATCAGCTCTTTGTTTAAATTCACCATTAATCTTTTCAATGGCCTTTTCCTGATTTATATTTAAACGTTTTTCCAATTCTTTGATTTCATCCAAATCACGACTTTGAATTGCTTTTGTCAGATTTGCATTCGACTTATGAACCTCCTTCACTGCGTCAGATAATATTTTGGTTTTTTTATCAAATTCAGCATAGACTGCAGGTGGCAAAACAAGCACTTCATTGGTACATGGGTTAATCACTATAGGTGGCTTTTGTCTTGCCCCCATGTTTTCTTTATGATTAATATCAGGCTGAGTTACTGCTATCGAAGTCGGGAAAATAATTTGATAAATGACTTGTTTATCTACACAGGTAATCGGCTCGTACCATTCACTATTTTTTATAGCAGATCCTAAAGTATAGGTAACTCTACTTTTCAGATGTGTGTAAACTAATTGGGTATATCCTTTTTTATCAGGTGGTCCTGGTCTTGCATTTATTAAAGGTTTACTCTGGTCTTGAGCGAATATTTGATAATCTACTATTGGGATACCATTTCCAGCGCTATCAACAAATCTATATAAGGCATAGTTTTTAAACTTAAGATATTTTGTTTTTTTTATATTATGTGTATTTTTCTTTTTGTATTCCTCATAAGACATATTAAGTCTTTCATTTAGTTCTTCTGCTAAATCTAAAGGGAAAGCTGGTCGTATTTTCGATAAGTTGAAAAAATTTTTCTGTTTAACCGCTTTAGCATTTTTTCTTAGCTCTTCTAAATCTTTACGTGCTTTTTTCTGCATAAGCTCATATTGAGCTTTTGTTAAAAATGAAGTATTACCTTTAAGTTTTATATCATTTACTTCAACTATATTGCTCCCCTCAGCCAAAATAGGTTTTATCGTCTTCTTAGGACTAAAAATAGTTTCATATCCCTCGACAAAGATGTGTAATTTCCCATTTTGATTTAATGAAATTGGTTTTGTTTGGCCTTTTTGATTCGTAACATCTTGGTAAGTCTCTTTTCGTCCATCTTCAGAGAAAAAAATTATAGTGTATTTTACATTTGGTAGTTCTTGATTTCTTTGATTATAGAAGACGATTGTATATTCAAAAGTAGTATAACGATTCATTATATCTCTAACCTTTTACCACTAGTTTATATTTAGAAGCATTTTCATCACAAATATGAATGGAAACCTGTTCTGAGCCATCAGTTTCAAATCTTTGAGTCAAACCTTGGGCGTTAGTTTTTCCCTTTTGTCGGTTACCATCCATTCTAAAAGCAATATACTCTACGTTTTTCGCTGGCTTTCCATCTAAATCAGTAATTTCAAAAGTCAAATAACATGGTTTGTTGTCCTGCTTTTTAGGAGGAGTAACTTGCGCTCCCCCCATAAACAAATGCTGCCCTGCTTTCACCTCAAACTTGCCGCCTGTGATAGGGAAAATGCCTGAACCATTGAGTTTCACTTGAGACCCATTTGCAGTCAGATTAATTTCAGTTGGACTAGTAATATAAACAGTGTCTTCAGTTGAAGTAATCTGCACACCTTTTCGGGCAATGATATCCAATCCATCACCTTGGGCCTGAATTTCGACTTTGCCTTGGCCAGCAAAAAGTCGAGCACCTTCTTGGGCAGCAAACAGACTTATTTTTTGACTCGCATGGCTCACTATATTCTTTTGTGTACTGATGTTAATGCTATCTCCCGCACTATGATTAAGCTGCCTATTTGCACTGAGATAAACATCCTCATTACTACTTACAGCTATACTTTTTGGAGAGGCCAATAACATGACCGCTGATTGAAACTCAGCAGCCTTTTTAGGATCTTCTTGTTTGAGAACTTCTAACAAAGTCTGAATGTTCTCAAGCATATCTAATGGGTCAGTTTGCTGATTTTTTGCAACTTCACTGAGTGACTTGGCATTGCTAAGGCCGCCTTCGATTTGTTGCTTGGCCTCAGCTGCATCAAGGTGTACGCCTTGGGCTTGGTCTTGTTTATGGGTACTAATGAGTAATCCACTGCCTGCTCGTACCGCGCCCCACTGGTCAGTTCTAAGTTCAAAGCCTTCACCACGACCATCACTTTCCGCCTTGTCTTTTGGATGGCTTAAGTTACCCAAGTTGAGCTGACTGGCTGCATGGCTACTTTGTAGCTGGGCACTGATTTGCCCTGTGGTGTCATCAAAGCGGAGTTGGTTAAAGCCTTTACCGTCGACTTCTTCAGAGCGGATGCCACTGAGCTTTTTGGTATCAGGTAGCTGACCTTTTTGGTCGAACTGGGTTGGGTGGCGTTCTGCTTCGTGAATACGCCCCACCACAAATGGGCGGTCAATGTTGCCGTCAAAGAAGTCAATCACCACGATCTCGCCCACGCGAGGCAAGAAACGTGCACCATAGCCTGCGCCTGCCCACGGGGTCAGCATATCGATCCAAGCTGAGTCGGTGTCATTGTCGTTACTGCCTGCTCCACCGTCATGGCTATGGTCGTCGGCTCGGGTAAACAGGAAGCGGACTTTAATGCGTCCCCACTGGTCAACATGGATACTTTCGCCTTCTAACCCCACCACTTTAGAGCGCTGCGGGTGAGCTTCTGGACGGTGCTCTAGCGGGTTATATTCTGGGACAGCTTTAATGTTACGTCGAATGACATTGAGTTCAGCAAAGTGGC
>Ga0157359_1001323_pt1 | contig 10075 bp, 11 predicted proteins | sample AttcapACBM3_FD_111482 | JGI IMG/M metagenome (GOLD analysis project Ga0157359, IMG submission 111482) | Fungus gardens microbial communities from leaf cutter ant in Botucatu, State of São Paulo, Brazil - Atta capiguara ACBM3 | ecosystem: Host-associated > Fungi > Mycelium > Unclassified ...
AGGGGTTCACAAGGTACGGCCCGTACTGAACCCGGGTAGGCTGCTTGAGCCAGTGAGCGATTGCTGGCCTAGATGAATGACTGTCCACGACAGAACCCGGCTTAACGGTCAGCTTCGACTTTTACTAAAAACCCTGCTCCGGCGGGGTTTTTGCTTTTTAGCGGCGGGATGAATGACTGTCCACGACGCTCTCTGTGAAAGTACGCGGCTTAACGGTCAGCATCGGCTTTTACTGAAAACCCTGCTCCGGCGGGGTTTTTGCTTTTCGGGCTACGTGCGAACAGTGATGAATGACTGTCCATGACGCTCTCTGTGAAAGTACGCGGCTTAACGGTCAGCGTCGGCTTTTACTGAAAACCCTGCTCCGGCGGGGTTTTTTTGTTTTCCGGGGCGAAGCTGATGCCCCACTGAACAGCACTATTCACTCAGCGGACGATAAACAAAATGCAGCATCGCCCTAAAGGGCGTTTCCTGCAGTTTGAAATAGATAAATCCGCCATCCTGTATATTCAATGCAAGGTTATTAACCTGCGTCGCGCCATCGATAAAGTAATCCTTATCCTTCTCCAGCGAGTGAGACTGCTTCTGCTCTGAACTTTTATGCAGAGCCTGCTGTGGAACAAGACTGACGCTATAAATCTCGACATTTCGCAGGGTTTTGCCGAGGGTAATCACCACTTCATGAGTGACCAGAGGAATATAGAGGGAATAAAAGCCGTCAAAGGTGCTGGTGGCAACAAGCTCTTCAATCAGCGGCGGTTGATCGTCATGAACAAACATCACCTCCAGCGCCTGCTGGCGCTGCGAGCCCTGGGATAGTGACCAGGTGAGAGCGTGACGGGAGGCCGCCATCAGCGACAGTGAATATTCAATACCGCAATGGCGCAATTCAGAGGGGATATTGGTGCGTGAGGCATCATCCTCATCCTGCGCTAAACGCGAAACCCCATAACGACGCATGTAGTTAATTCCCTGCTGCCGATCCACTATCTTCTTCATTGCCTGCGTGCCCATATTGATATCGAACGTCAGACGTTCCAGCCGGTCGGTCTCAATGGCCTGTGTGAAATAGGTATAACGCGCCAGATCGATAGCCGCCGAGTCCCATAACGCCTGTGAAGCCGGGATCGCCTGCTCTCCGGCCAGCCTGACACAGTTGAGGGCTTCACGCTGAATCGCCCTGATTATCGATAGCATCTGATCGGAAGGAGACGCACCTTCGCCGACCGGCTCTCCCGCTTCGTTGTAATCCACCACCGACAACGTATGCGACGAGCAGAGCATCTCAAAAGAGGCGATAAACCGGGTGAGGGTGCGAATCAGCCGGAAATCCGCGGTGTCCGGATTAACCAGCCCGGTGCGATTTTCTTTCCAGCCGGGCGTCCAGGCAGCAATGAGATAACAGCCGCGAACCTGAACAGTGAGGGCTTGTTCCAGCAACGGGCCCAGCAGGTTCTGGGCGGTTCCCGCATAGCCGAGATCGACCAGCATCAGGGTATCGCCGGGCTGCAGCTGCATATTCTTCTGCAGGTGGGTGATCATGCGCTGACGGCAGGCCAGGGAGCGGGCGAGGGTTTCCCGAACCACGTCGTGACTCAGCAGGAATTTATGCAGCAGCGCAGCAGAAGAGTTATTTTTCTTAAGCAGCGATTCCAGCTTATTCCGGTGGGCAGTACTGAGCATCATATGCCGGGAAATCATGGCCAGTCCCGGTCCGGAAATCCGTTCTGACCCGGATAACGTTTTTAGCAGGTAGTCAGCAATACTTTTACGGGAGTGGAAGGAACTCCGGATGGCGGTAAAACGTGAAATCGAGAGGATGCCGGACTCCGCCTCTGGATAGAGCGTATGATAGGCCTCACGCAGCATATAGCCGTCACGCATCAAAAAGCCGGGTCTTGTACCCGGCGTCTGATCGCACTGTTGTTTAATAAAGCGGGCAAAGGCATAGAGAATCGGACCGAGCACGGTCCAGCCGGTGAGTTGCTCACTGCTGATGTCATTGCGCAGCGCGACTGAGTAACAGCCGTGAAAAAAGGAGGGCACGGGTGCGGTCGCTCCGCAGGCAGGAAAAAGCATCTTCGCCGCCACGGTGCGTTGTTCCAGCACCTTCGACACCGGCTCTTCATTCTGGAGAAAGTGCAGGGCGTGAATGCCTGTTTTAATCGGCTGCCGATAATCTGCGAAGAGATTATCACCCGCATGAAAAATAGCCTGTGGCTCAACCTGCTCGTGCTGAATGATCTCCGGCCAGAGCGATCCGGATTTGGCCTTGCCCGATTCTGATGAACAATAGATATGGTCCACCAGGCTGGGGATCTCATCGCAGTGTGCCGTTAACAGCCGTCTCAGTTGTTGTGCATTAAAATAGGTATCACTGACAATAATGGTGCGGATCCCCCGCGCTTTAGCCTGACGTAACAGCGCCAGCGCGGGTGGGAAGAGAAAGCCGTGGTCGATTTCCAGCGCCAGCTCATGCTCAATCATCGTCTGCTGCTGCTCAGCATCAAACTGTTGATGCAGTTCCGCATAAATCGCTGTCAGGCTGGCTTCCTCAGAACCGGTTGTGACAAGATTTTTTTTCCTTGCAGTGGCTTCGGCAACGGTTCGGGCAACCGGACAAAGTCCGTGCTGTAACCGGGTAAAAATGTCAAAGGGGCGGGAAACGTTGCGCCAGAAAAGCGTATCGAAACAATCAAGAGAGAGAACCTTAAAATCACGCGCTAAAAATTCATCAGTAATTTGCTGAAATGAAACTGAGCTTGTATTCATCGTAATGATCCAATGCCACTATCTTTAAAATAATTTTTTATTTTATCGCATCAGACGGGGAGGATATGACTGAATTAACGGACAGGCGTGAAAGCTTATCAGAGGTTAGCAAATGATCGTGTTCGATCATTTGCTATTCATATTACTTTATTTAACGAAGATGGACTATTTTATCACTGTGTCGCGTCAGCCCTGATGCTTTTTTTCTTACTCGCCCGTGAAGGCGGATGGCACAGGCTACAGGTAAACGTGGTATTGACGTATTGCCGTGTCGAAATAAAATTCCCGGCACAGACTGAGCAGGAAACCTGCTCCAGCATATTACAGTCAATAAAGCGAAGCAGGGTCCACGCGCGGGTAAATTCAAGCACCGGTTTCTCGCCGGGTTCACCCGGACACTGTTCCCTGTAGAGCCGGTAGGCTTTTAACAGTGAGGCAATCGGACGCTTCTTTTCCGTTTTATGCAGATAAAGATAGATATTATAAAATAGTGAAGAGTGAATGTTTTGCTCCCACGACATAAACCAGTCTGGTGAGAATGGCAACATGCCTTTGGCGGGCGAACATCCCTTTATCTCTTTATACAGACGCAATAGCTTTCTGCGACTGAGTGACGTCTCGCTCTCTAAAACCTGCATCCTTGCACCAGAAGAGATCAGCTCCATTGCGAGTTGAGTATTATAAACCTCATCTAAAATGCTTTGTTCGTTCATTGCGTCGTCATCACTTTGCCATGCCGGAACCAGAAAGAGAGTGCAGGATATCCGTAGACAGGATAATGCCGGTATGAATGTGCTGCAGCGCATCAATACGCGAGTCTCTGGTGAGAAAGTCGATTACGGCTTCACTGTTAATACGCAACTGACAGATTAGCTGATTCGTTGAGGCTAACTTAATCAGTTGAGAGATCGATAAATCTTTAAGTACGTTAATCAGTGGCTCAGGCAATCCAAGACGAAAACTGGCTGCTTCTCTGTCTCCCAGATTAATAAGTTGCTGAGCCAGTAGCAAATAAGAAAGATTTAAATCGTTAATACTTTGCGTTTGATCAGCGTGCTTTTCAAAAGAGTGAATATTTTGCATAGGTTTAAACTCAGTTTAATAGTATCGCTTTTTTAAGACAGACATCGCCCGAGTGTTGACGTCAGAAAATGAGACGGCAAATGAATATATAATGTCTGATGCGCAGAAGTGCGCTGATAGATGCAATTATATCACCCGAATCAGACATAGGTAAATTCTTATGCGAAGAATACGTAACGCTATGTGTGCTATTAGTGCGATAACGGCCTGATCAGATGTTAATAGTAATCATTATGACTGAGTGGAATCAGGTATGTCATTTAAAAACAGTGGGTTGCCCGCAAGTTTGTAATAGTTTCATACGTTATTCCTATCACCATTTCGGGACATAAAAAAGCGTTAATGCATAACCGGCTTTCTTATTTAATCGCGCTGATCGCCCGCCTGACAGGTAATATTCCATTATGAGAGTTTCAGGAAATAAATATGAGATTTTTTGATAACCGAATGTTATTGGATAAACGTGAAGTATTCACAGGGTGGCAGCCTGAAAAAACGTACAGGGGGCGAGGAGAGTTAACGATGAATGAGGGAGCGCGGTTTGCGCGACATCATGGCGCAGACGTTCGGCCATCCTGGCCACGCGCCAAAACAGATAGCCGTAAAAGACATGACCGGAATAAATCTGATTTCGGAGGCCGATCCGGTGTGCCACGCGACTGCAATGATGCCTCTGCCCCTCTTTATCTTTCGCGTTCAGCTTAAAACCATCCCGCTGACCGGGTCTGAACAACAGGAGAGTGACATCAACAGCGCTGCGGTTAGCTGGCTGACTTAACGAGGCGCTGTGCTGATATCATCGGGGGCTGACTCGCCTGCCTGCAATTGTCCAACCGGCAGGCGCTTCAGCGAATTCCGCCGTCAGATATTGATGTTACAGGCTTTACCGGTGATATTCTGATGTGATTTTCCGTCGGCAGTGTAGAGGGCAGCACAGGGGTTAACCTGCTTCACCATACTCTGTAGGGCCACGGCTTTTTGCATCTGTAACTCTAAGATGGGATAGATAGCGGCGTTGAGGTCGCTGGCGATGCGGGCAGAAACAAGAATGCTCTGCCACAGCGGTTTCAGTAAGGATTGATGCTCATAAGGGGCGGCAGTCCCCAGCTCGCTCTCCTTTGTTTTCCGCTGCGCTTCGTAGAAGTTTATTGTCGAGAGCAGCCGGCTTTTATTGTCAGCGAGCATCTGCAACATGACGGGGTTCGGCTGCAGACAATTCAGCTGGCTCAACTCCTCTGAGATCACGGGTTTCAACTCATCCAGCAACGTCTGCATTTTAATCAGCGTCTTGCGAAGCTCAAGCATTCTTCTTTCCCTTGCCAGTTTGACTGAAAAATTTCCTGTACCAGGGATACTGCAATCTTATCGGTATCGATAGGCAGTTCGCCCGCTGACAGTGCGGCTTTAATCTTATTCAGCCGATCGATGTTGATATCCTGGCTACTGTCATCCTGCAGACCCTGAATCTGCTGACTCAGTCGCACCCGTGTGCCGGTGTCGGGCTGACGGGGGCTGGCCGCGACTTCAGGACGCCGATCAGCGCGTTTCTGCGCTTCCGGATGGATCTCGCTGAAGAGAGCAGCGGATATTTTTGGGGGGGGAATTATGCTCATCATTATCCTCGGCAACGTGGTCGTTAACACTCTGACTTATAAATTATCGGGCGTTTATGAAAATACTGAAATCACAGCGCCGGGTGTGTCGATCACGTTGTTACCACTGTCGCTTTACCTTCACTGGTCGCCGTGGCAGAGAGGAGCTGACCCGATGCGGTCTTCAGGCGTAAACGCTGCCCCAGCGCAGCATTGTCCAGCGCTTTTGCGGTAACGCTGATCTTAAACCCTTCGCCCTGATAGCTGACGTTAACGTTATCACCTGCATTAATCACCCAGCGATGGCGCAGCTGCCCCTCCACCAGATTCTCACCGGGATGAATGGCACGCAGTGCGACGCGGCCAATAATCGTCCTGGCATCGAGGAGCAGTCCGGCCGGGAGGTGCTCAAGCGATCCGCGCAGTGGCTGAATGTCCTGCTGTGACACGGTTTCTCCCCGCCGAATCTGACGTCTCGCCTGCCACCAGGTACCTGTTGCTCTGACTTCAACCTGCAGAAAGCGGCGCTTTGCATCGCACTGCGCAATGAGGGTATGCAGGCCCGTTAGTCGCCCCGTATTGCCACTTAAAGAGAGCACCGGCTTTGCACACAAGGTAGCCAGCTGGGCGGAGGGCGTCAGCAGGGTGATGTCCAGTTCGGGCCTGACCGGGACTGGCAGGTTCATCGTGTTGTTCAGTAACCGGATGATTTGATCCGTCAGATTATTCTCGTTCGCCGCGGCAGAGAACATTGTCGCCATTAATAGCATCAGGATTAACCCGTTAACGTTAACGAGTTGGATTAATTTTTTCGGCACGGTAACTATTTCCTGAGGATTGATTAAGCGTGAGCGCGGAATATCAGTGAGTCGGCTTTGCGCGATCGTTAATGATAAGTCTACTTCAGAATGCCCTGTTTATGATGAGCAAAATAATGGCATAAGTGACGTTATTTATCTGAATAGCGCAAGCGGTGTCGGTTAATTTATTTTTTAAACCATTAAGTAGTGCTATTTATGGCGAGTTTTCAAATTATAGATTTTTACGGCTCTCTTTTACTATGGCGAAATTAAAATAACCCTAGCATGAGAGCTATTATTCATGTTTGACAGGATCGATAGCGAATTCGCATTCCAGCAGTCCGCGATTTCGCTTCTCAATAAGCGCCAGAATATTCTGGCATCAAATATAGCGAATGCCGATACGCCAGGTTATCTGGCCAGAGATATCGATTTTAACGCAGCGTTAAAGCAGGCCATTTCACGCCGTGAGGCCGCGCGTCCGCTTTCGCTGACCGTCACCTCTGATCAGCACATTGCCGCCAGAGCAACCGCTGCAGAGGATCCCGGATTGCTCTACCGCATTCCCGATCAACCCTCAGCCGATGGTAATACGGTGGATATGGATCGTGAACGTGCGAATTTCCTGGATAACAGCGTGAAATATCAGTCGGGTCTCACCATCCTCAGTGCGCAGATTAAAAATATGATGAGCGCCATCAGTCAGGGGTAATTGTCGTTATGTCACTACTCAGCATTTTTGATATTTCCGGATCGGCCCTGACCGCGCAATCGCAAAGGCTCAACGTCAGCGCCAGTAATATGGCCAATGCCGACAGCGTGGCCGGTCCGGATGGAAAACCCTATCACGCTAAGCAGGTTATTTTCAAAGTCGATGCAGGCCCGGAACCCACGATCGGTGGTGTGCGCGTCAGCGACGTCGTTGAAAGTAACGCACCGGATCGGCTGACGTATGAACCAGGCAATCCTCTGGCAGATGAAAAAGGTTATATGCACAGGCCGAATGTGGATGTGGTGGGTGAAATGGTCAACACCATTTCTGCCTCCCGCAGCTATCAGGCCAATATCGATGTAATGAATACCGCGAAAGCGCTGATGCTTAAAACGCTGACGCTGGGCCAGTAAAGGAAAAATATCATGGCAATCGCGCCACTGATGAGCAGTGCAGACAGCAATCCGAAGGTCGGTGCCGGAACAGCGGCGACCAGCGGAACCAGTGCTGAAGATTTAATGAACAACTTTATGACGCTGCTGGTTGCGCAGATGCAAAACCAGGATCCCACCAATCCCATGGATAACAACCAGCTGACCACGCAGCTGGCGCAGTTCAATACCGCGTCAGGGGTGCAGCAGCTTAACAGTACGTTAAACAGCGTGGGTACCCTGGTGACCAGCATGCAGCAGATGAATGCAGCCGAATGGGTCGGGCGTTCGGTGCTGGTTGAAGGCACGTCCGTCGTTGATACCTCGGCGGACACGGAGGCCAGTCAATCGTTCGCGTTTGCCCTGCCGGATAGCGATGCCGATACGGTCAATGTCACCTTAACCGACAAAGAGGGCAATGCGTATCAGGCCTCGTTACAGAACGTTAAGGCGGGAACGCATAGCTACACCCTGGCCGACCTGCACGATTTTCAGCCTTCAGCCCCGCCTGAAGGAACCTATACCGTCTCCTGTTCTGCCTCGAACAACAGCGGTGACGCCCCCGACATTGTGGCGCTGAAAAAAGCCAGCGTTGAGAGTGTCTCTTTCTCAGCTTCGGGCGCGCTGTTGCAGCTGGGGATAGACGGCACCGCCACTCTCGGCAACGTCTACGAAATTGAATAGTTACTAATTGATTTGAGTCATCAGGGAACAGAACAATGAGTTTTTCACAAGGCCTGAGCGGCCTGAATGCGGCATCACAAGCCCTGGACGTTGTGGGTAACAACATCGCCAACTCCCAGACCGTTGGCTTTAAGTCAGGGTCAGTGGCTTTCGGTGATGTCTTTGCCGGCTCTCAGATCGGCATGGGCGTGCAGGTGGCGGGGGTTAACCAGAGTTTCACCGATGGTGTACTGGGTGCCGGCACCGGCAGCCTGGATATGGGTATTCAGGGTAATGGTTTCTTTCGACTGGTGAATGAAGCCGGGCGCGTTTTTTACAGCCGCAACGGGCAGTTTAAAAGCGATGCCAGCGGATACATCGTGAATAACCAGGGGATGTTTCTGACCGGTTATCAGGCAACCGGCACGCCACCGGTGATCCAGCCCGGTGCGGCGGTGGGGCCGATTCAGATCCCGACCAGCCAGATGCCCGCCCGCGCCTCAGACAGCGGTACGCTGAATGGTAACCTTGATTCCGGCACCGCCATTGTCACTAAAACGCCGTTTGATCCCACGGACAGCACCACCTATAGCTCGGTGACGCAGGCTGATGCCTATGACAGCCTTGGCAACAAACACACCATCAACATCTACTTCGCCAAAACCGCTGATAACCAGTGGACGGCTTACACCAAAGATACCGCTCTGCCAGACAATGGCTTCCAGCAGACCGGGCTGCAATTTGATACCTCCGGCCAGCTGACCACAAACCCGGCGAAGCTCAACGTCCAGGGGGCGGCGTTCAAGGGTGGCGATCCCCTTAACTTTGATTTCAGCCTTACCGGCATGACACAGCAGGCTTCAGATACGGCCATGAACAGCCCCACCACCACCGGCTATGCGCCTGGCCTGATGAATGGCTACACCGTCGGGGATAATGGCCAGATCATCGCCTCCTACAGCAACGGTCAGCAGCAGCTGCTGGGACAGGTGGTTCTGAGCAACTTCACAAATGCCGGCGGTCTCGCTTCTCAGGGGAATAACTGCTGGACTGAAACGCCTTCCTCCGGTCAGCCGGTTACCGGCATTTCAGGATCGGGAAATCTGGGCACCCTGTACGGTAATAAGATTGAGGCCTCTAACGTCGATCTCAGCAAAGAGATGGTCAACATGATCGTCTACCAGCGCAATTACCAGTCCAATTCCCAGACCATCAAGACCCAGTCAGAACTGCTGCAGACTCTGGTTAACCTCGGCTAACGGCGGCTCATCATGGATCGTGCGATTTACACCGCAATGGGTGCCGCCAACGCGGCGCTCAATCGCCAGGCGATTACGTCGAATAACCTGGCGAATGCCTCAACTAACGGATTCCGCGCGCAACTGACCGCCTATCGGGCGGTGCCGGTGAATGGCCCGTCGGTGCCCACCCGCACCCTGGTGACGGAATCCACACCGGGCAATGACAGTACGATGGGCGCGGTGCATCAGACCAATCGCGACCTGGACGTCGCATTACCCAAAGATGGCTGGCTTGCTGTCCAGCTGCCAGATGGCAGTGAGGGCTATACCCGCAACGGCAACATTCAGGTGAACAGCGAAGGCGGGCTGGAAGTGCAGGGGTTACCGCTGCTGGGCGATGGCGGTGCGCTCTCGGTGCCGCCGCAGTCCCGGGTGACGGTCGCGACGGATGGCACCCTGAGTGTGCTGGGCGCAGGTGATCAGCCCACCGCAGTGGCGCAAACCGGCAGAATCAGACTGGTCAATGCCCCGGCCGTCACGCTGCAGCTGGGCGACGACGGATTTTTCCGGCCTGTCGACAGGGCGCAGACCGGCAATGCGGCGCCGTTGCCGGCAGACCCGAATCTGCGGCTGATGCCGGGGATGCTGGAGAGCAGCAACGTCAGCCCGGTAAAAACCATGGTCGATATGATCGCCACCGCCCGCAGCTTTGACATGCACATGAAGATCATCAGCACCGTTGATGAAAATGAAAAAAGCGCCAACCAGCTGCTTACGCTGG
>Ga0157359_1001327_pt1 | contig 10069 bp, 3 predicted proteins | sample AttcapACBM3_FD_111482 | JGI IMG/M metagenome (GOLD analysis project Ga0157359, IMG submission 111482) | Fungus gardens microbial communities from leaf cutter ant in Botucatu, State of São Paulo, Brazil - Atta capiguara ACBM3 | ecosystem: Host-associated > Fungi > Mycelium > Unclassified ...
AGATATCTGCTAACCCTCCTTGTACATATAATAAAACCCACAGAATTTGCTCTTCTACTGATTGATTTCTCATCCTCATTCTAATAAAATATCTATATGCTGTTAAGAAACCTAAAACTTTCCCTACCTCCCTATTGAACATTTGTAGCTTAGCTACTTTTACATTTGACCTAGTGTTGGGTCTAAGAATTTCTGCTGCTACTCCTATCAGTGCCTAGAGCTATGCCTGTATGTTAGCAATTTGCTTCTAATACTATCAAATCAGCTCTTCTATTTATACTGGGTTGAGTTGACTCATATTATAATAAGAAGTAAAGATGATAGTAGTGGTGGTGTTAGAGGTGATAATATATATAAGGGTAAGACAAAGCTAGTGCTGGTCTCCTTATTAGATTTATACTTAGAACTTGAATCTATCTCTGTAAGTGCTAGCAAGCTCTCTTTAAGTTCTGCCTCACACTATCTACTAACTACCTAATGACTAAATACTGCTCTAATCAAATTGTATATGAATATCCCTAAGAAGAGAATACCTATTCTAGATGGTATCTTAAAGGCCTCTACTATTTCTCTGTATAGACTGATTACAAGAGAACCAACAACACAAGGCTACTATATGAAAAACTATCTAAGACATCCACAAAAGGTGATATATCTACTAAGTATCAGTGAGCTTTGGTACAAAATAAATGGCTAAGCTTTCTCTATCCAGCTAGTATATCTCTTATACCTAGAATCTAGTGATTCTTCTTAACTAAAGAGCAGTGTTGTCTTTTGGTTGAGAGTGATGAGAGAGTAAAAGTAAACAATGAGAAGGCACTGTGTTGAGCAGTCTCAGAGTAATAGTATTGAGTTCTAATGTTACAATTCAAACCTCAAAGAGTTAAGATAAAAAAGAGAACCTTGTATAAGATTTATATAAGAAAACTCAATAGAGTTTCAAGTATAAGAATATCTACTTTGTATATACTAGACTACTGGTCCATGCTATACTAACCTTAGCTTACCCTAAAGGGCCATATGTCTTCTTTAAGGTCGATATGTATAAGATATACTATATGATATTATCTTGTTCTAGAATGTTCTATAATATTTTTTTGTGATATGTGATCATGTGACCATGACTTGTGACATATTTGTGACAGTCATATGTAATATCACACTAACATCTAACTCTAAGTCTAAGAAATATAATAAAAATATAAAATAAAATAAAGAAAAAATGAAAAAAGTAAAGTCTATTATTTTTGACTTTGACAGAAAGTCTTTTCTAATACTACTACTACATACTCTGGGCTATCAGAGAACTCTATGGAATTAATAAGGAATAAAAAGATTTTAGTTCATAGCTTAATCAGAATGGAGCATAATCTGCTTTAGAAGAGGGTTAATGGTTGTAGATATTAAATATGATCAGATAGTATATAACAGGCTTTTCTAGTACTTTATTTATCATTAGTTTCTTTGTTGGTAGTTTTGTATAGTTCTTTATTCTCTAATACAAGTCATAGCTATCTATATATCTCTCTATATTCTTTATTACTTTTAGCTACTAGTAATTTCTCATCACCAATTCTGTTATCTTCCATCTTTCTCTATACTTTGCTACTAGTATATCATGATGTAACTGAATGATTTCCATCTTCAATTCCTTATCATAAATTTTTCTCTCTTTTAATACTGATTTTTCTTTTATCTGCTACTCTTTGTCCATTAGTATTTGGACCCCTATCTTCTTCATTTCTTTTACTACTCTAACTACTTCCTTATATTTTCCTTTCACATCTTCTATTTTTTCTACTATATCTACTTTAGATAATTTTACTACTACTTTTACTAAGCCTCAAATCCATTCTTCTTTTATCAGTTTTTGGTTTTTAGTTTTTATTTCTAGTCTGGCCTCCTACTTGTTCTTTTCTATCTCCAATTCTAGTATATTTTAAAGTGAAGTCAAATCTAGATAAATATAATGTCCATTTTGCCTATCTCTGGTTCAACTTCTATATTTTTATAAAGTACTTTAGATTCTTATGATTCTTATGATCTGTTCAGACCTCAAACTTATACTTAGCACCTTTTAATAAATGCCTCCAGTTTTCCAATCCTTTAATCATTGCTAACATTTCTTTATCATATTATAGATCTCATAATTCTGGTCTATTAGCTGAGGTATACAGCTTAGAAAATAACTAAGCTACTAGAGTGAGATTAGTCTTATTAAGAGACTTCAACAAGTATACTATCAGTCTCCATCTCCCATCTTTACCTTATATTTTTACACTTCATTGATAGTACTCCTCTTATTATATAGTCTGACATATTCACTTCCATCCTCATTTTTTTGTCTAGATCTAGTGCTTTCTTTGTATAAACTATTCTTTTAGTATTTTGAATGCTTTTTTCTGTTTTTCTGTTCATTCCCACTTCTGTTGCTTCTTTACTAGGTCATATAATGGTCTAGCTATAGTCACAAAGTTCTTAATAAACTACTGGTAGTAGTTGACGAGTTCTAAAAACTTTTAAATGTCCTTAACTCTCTTGGGAGTTGGCCAATCCAATACTCCTCTTCCTCCATCTTAATTCCATCTAGTCCCATTACTACTTCTAGAAATCATACTTCTCTAACCTTCTACTTATATTTTTCTGGTTTTACATACAAGTCATTTTCTACTAGCTTTCTTACTACTTCTTCTACTATCTTATCATGCTCTTTCTATTCTTCTGTTTATACTAATACATTATCTATGAAACTTACTACTTCCCCAGTATTAATGTCATATGCTAAGTCCATTTGTTTCAAAGATCATTCTCCATAACAGTGATGTCTTATTTAATCTCTGACAAAAGCTTATCTTCTATTATACCCACATCATGTCTCTGTGGCAGTAACATAATCAAGCCCAATTTCCAATCTCCACAAGTACTTTGTCTTCTATAGTAGAGATACTTCTTTCTAACTTGACCTTTCACAGTGAAGTTTTCCTAATCTCTCTATTAACTTTTTTAGCATCTTACCATTGAAACTTCTACTTGGGGCTATACTTTGAAACCCCTGAGTATCTCCTTTCTATTTTTATATAAGACTAGTGATTATACTGTAGTTTGCTAGTTTAATAATCAATAACAATTATTTAAGTTGAACTCAATTTCCACTATTCTTTAGTAATATATCACTATTAGCACTTACCTCCTTTGAACTTTGTTTTATCTTCTGAAGTTGTAACTATGTAGTAAAAAAATGGTGTAACATATAAGCTGAAGCCAAGGTCATTCTGAAAAGCCTGCATTACTGTACATTTAGTATGAGATTTCCATTAGTATGAGATTTCCATACCTAGTATATCTATAAGCTAACCCTATGGACTTTTGTCTTCTAATGTGAATGTCAAGAGTGTAATGTCAGGGAGAGAAAAGCTGGATGGATCTTGCTTTCAGATATTTATGATTAGTTATATAGGAAGAGAGTCAAATCAAGTGTGAAAACTTATCTGAGAAATGGATATAGAAATCTATAGAGTTGGATAAGTATTCAGGTTGTAAATCAAGCTTTAAAGAGTTGGTGATATAGTCTTAGATAATAACCTTGGCCTTAACTTATGTGTTATACCCATTATTTGTCATGTAATTGTAATTTCAAATGATGAGATAGAGAGAAGTGAAAGGTGGCTGGTAATTGATTTTGGCTGATCTTAGTTGATTTCCAGACTGGAGACTACATAGTATCTACTTGGACTTATATAATAAGTTTGTAGTTGGAACTGTGGCTAAAGAATAGTAGTGTAGAGAGTAACTAAGGAGATGTTATAGAAACAGTTTCTAAGATATAGAGTAACCAGAAGTCTAGGTGACAAGTTTCCAGGAGATGAAATACAAGAGGCTAATCCATGTATAAATGATTACAGATGTGAAAGTATACCTGGGTGTAGTTAGAGTCCTAACTGGAAGTTAAAATCTCATTCATCATTGTCCAGAATATTGCTAGTAAGTTTGTTAGACCAAAAAACATCATCATTGGTTCAAAAAACCCTTCTGGAGTTGTAAATGCTATCTTTCACTCATCTTTCTCCTTTATTTATATATTATTATAGCCCTATTGTAGATCTAATTTAATAACCACTTTTTTTTTGCTCATATTTTCTACAATATCCAAAATTAAAGGAAGAGGGTAATTATTTTTAACTGTCTATTTGTTCAAGTACCTATAGTTTTATACTATATGTTTTTTACCATTCTTCTTTTCTACAAAGAATACTGGTTCTATTTGAGATGACTTTGAGGACCTAATGTAATCCTTTCTCAATTGTTTGTCTATGAACTCATATACCTCTTCTCTCTCTTCTCTGGACAAGAAATATATTTTCTCTTTCCTTGGTACAAACTCTTCCTTTAGCTTAGTTGCATAATTCCACATCTTCTTCATCAGCATTCTCTCACATGCTTTCTTTCCAAAGACATGGATTCACTTATGGAATCTTAGAAGTACTAATTTCTTAGCTTTTTCTTCAGACTTTACTGCTTTCTCTTCTTTGTTACAAATCTCCTATTCCTTTATCATTCTCTTTACTTTCATTTTTATTCTTTTCTTAGGTTTTTTAAATATTTTTTTTCTTTTCTCACTTCCTGTTCTTTTCTTCCTGTTCTTTTTGCTTTTGCTGGTCTAATTTTCTCTACTTTGGTCTCTACTGCTTTCTATACTCCTCAGAACACCTTGTTATCTTTATCTCTCCTATTTTCCAATCAATCTCAGGATTGTGACAAGCAAGCCACAACATTTCTAAGATTATATTCTACTTCTACTCTTTAATCACATCAATTTCTGTTCTCTTTCTATGTCTCTTATAAAAAATATTTACTTCAACTGTGTTTTCTATTAAGCCTTTCTTGTTGAATGTACTATTCATTTTTCTCACATATATTGGTCTATTTTTTTAAGCCTAAACTCCTATTTTCTTGCAAATTCTAAACTTATCACTAGTCTTATTATACTATTACTGTCAGAATTGCAAAGAGTAGACTTTATTTTATTTTATTTTCTTTCTCATTTTTATTTTTGAACTTAGGATTAGGGTTTAGCATGACATGTTATGGTCCCACTATTACATGATCACACAATATAATAGAAAATAGTAGAAGATTCTGAAAAAATGATGTTATATAATATATTATATATATGTTAACCTTAGGGCAAACATATAGTTATTTAGGGTAAGCTAAAGTAGTTGAGCATAGACTATTAGTCTTGAGTATATAAGGTAGACAATTCTGTATAGAGTTCTCTATTAAGTTCTCTTGTGTTAACCTAATACAAGGTTCCTTTCTTTGATTCACTCTAAGATTATTGAATTATAATAACTATTCCATTATCTAGTAATACTTCTACTATAATTCTTTTTTTTTCTTTTTTTTTTAAGTCAACAATTTATTACATAAAACACAATGGCAGTCTGTGCCTACAGGAGGAATTACATATGAAGTATCAATACTCTAACCTTTTTATGCAGTTATCCAATATAAAGAACTACTAAGGAATTGAACCTATAACCTCAAGTAGGTTTGAAGTAGGTATAATATACATAAATGGGGGGCTCTTCTACTATGCCATCTCTCCCCCTCTATAATTCTTTCTTGTGTGTCAATTCTTTCTAGCTCAATTTTGACTATAACTTCTCTTAAGCAGTCCTTATTAAATATACTATTAGATAATATATTATCTACTACTCTACTAAGCTCAGTATATCAATTATAATTAGAGTCTAGTCAAGAACTACCAGACTCTCTTTTTCTTTTAAATTGTCCATATTATAATTGTTTTTATATTCCACTCTTCTTTTCTTTCTCTATTTTACAAACTTCTGATTTCTATAATATCTTGCTATATATCTAAATTCTTCAGTTATAGTAGTTTCTTTTTATTTTCATTTCATTTTATATTTCTATTTTCTTTTCAATTTATTCTATTATTTTAGACTTAGAGTTAGAGATTAATATATTACAACTATCATATATTATAACAAAAGATATTATATATTAAGTCACAGTGACAAGTTACAGTTATATGATTATATAATACATAAAATAATATAGAAAGTTCTAGAACAATAATGTTATATTGTTAGAATTGAAGATAATAAACTTGAATATTTTATTTTATTTTTTATTTTATTTTATTTTTGAACTTAAGATTAAGAATTAGTATGATATTACATATGACTGTCACAAATCAGTCACATGTCACAGTCACATGATCACATATTATAAAGAATATTATAGAAAGTTTTAGAACAAGATGATATTATATAATATATATATATTATATATATATTGATCTTAAGGAAAATACATGGTTTTTTAGGGTAGGCTAAGATTAGTATAGCATAGACCAGTAGTCTAGTGTATATAAGGCAGACACTTTGTACTCAGAATTTTATTAATTTATCTTATATTAACATTATTATAATACAAGGTTCTTTTATTAACTTAATACTTTGAGTTTTTAATTATAATATCTATAGTATATAGGTTCTACCTAGGTACAAACCTGCCTATTACTGTTGCAAGTTTACTATGTTCATTTTTTTAATCCTCTTCATTAAAGCAAACTCTATTAGTATTTGCTCTTACTTTCTAAGCTAAACCTAAGTATTGTTTAGAGTTATATTTTACTATAAACTATTGATTTCCTATCTTTTTCTTTTTTCTTGATTTTTCTTCTTCTTCTTTCCTCTTATTTTTTCTCTAGTACCTATTTAAATTAATTGCTTACTCATATCACTACTTAATATCTCTTAGAGATTGCTTGTTATAACTTAAGTCTCAAAGTATTTGAAATAAAAGATAAAAATTGTATTAGGATTAATACAAGAAAACTCAATGGAGTTCTAAATACTAAGTATCTACTTTATATATGTTAGGCTAATAGTCTGTACTACACTAAATCTAGCCTATCTCAAAGAGTATGCATTAACTATAAGATTAACATGTGTAAGATATATTACATAACATTGTCTTGTTCCAAAATTTTTATAATGGTTTGTGTCACATGATCATGTGACAGTGACTTGTGACAGATGTGTGACACTAAATCATGTCATGTGATAATTTGTAACAACTATGAATAATATCATACTAATTTTTAATCCTAAGCTCAAAAATAGTATCATTTATTTCTCTTTTAAATTTCTCAACTAATATTTGATCTTTATACCTACTATCTCTTATTACTTGCTTGAATATTTGAACAAAAATTTTTATAGTCCAAGAATCTTGTTTTAACAGAATTGAAAAAAAAAAGTTTGGAGAAAAAAACAACAAATTAGCAAAGATAGCAGAGCTCCAGCAAGTAAAAACTCTCTTACTAGTTCAAATTTCAACTTTTCTAACTCTAGATTTTTTAATATATTTTTCTTCCAGATATCTACTGATTCTCTCTCTATATATGTTAATATTCATTATATCTGTACTTTTGTAAGGGAACTGACTTTTCTGAGACTTTTCTCTTGCATGTTTTTTGGCTAATTCATATTCTATAATTCTCTTTTATATCTATACTTATCTGCTCATTTGATTTCCTATACTCTGAATTCCTTCAAGCTGTGTACCAACACTTCCAACTGTCTGTATATGTTATTTAACTTCCTTTCCAGTACTCCCTTGCTCTTTTACAATACTTTGTGGTCTTCCAAAATCTACTAGTATTATCTGTATATCTGCTTTTCTATACTTTTGAAGTATTTACTAAGTATTCTAGCTCTCTTTCAATTCAGTTTCTCTATTTTGAACTGTTCTTGATTACTTGAGTATTATTATTCCTTGCTTATGTAATTAGAATTCTGACATATTAGAATAGACTTATTAGTATACAGAGTAGTTGTCATCTTTAGGAGTTAGCTAGTCCCATCTCACACTGTCTACTAACTACTTATATTCTACTTTCTACTGTTTTAATTAAATTTGTATCATAATATTCTTAAGGAGAAATTTTCTAAGCTAGGCACTTTTTTTATTAGAGAACATTGTTACTTTACATAAACAAATCATAATAATCCTATAATACAAGTCTTCTATATGGAAAAGTACAAGTATACTACTTAATATTATCTAATTTAACAATGAGTATATCTAAACAGTAGTCTGGTGTCAAGAATACAAAAAGTGGACTTAACATTTTTATTTTCTTTTTGATTTATTTTCTTTTATTTTATTTTTAGAACTAGGGTTAGGAGTAGAGTGACAAGATCATGCTGTCACACAGTAGGTCACATCAGATGACATAGTCACAAGTCACATAACACATGGAAGAATGATGTCATACAACATGTGATATATACATTGACCTTAAGATATATACATGGTCATTTAGAGTAGGCTAGAAATAGCTCACACAGACTATTAGGTATTTGTATATAAGATAGACAATTCTGTACAGAGTTCTCTATCGAGTTCTCTTGTGTTAACCCAATACAAGGTTTACTCTTTTGACCAACCCTAAGGTCTTAAGTTTGTAACATCTGAGTCTAGTTACTACTATCCACAACTGTTCAAGCTAAGTAGCTAACTTTCTTTTATGTTTAAAATCTGGTTTCTAAACCAAGGATGACTAGTAGTCATAACAACTACTAGTCAAGAATAAAGAGAGAGTTCAGTATTGGGCAACCTTAGAAAAAAAAATCAAGTTCTAATATTATAACTTAAGCTTAAGAGTTAGAATAAAAGGGAAACCTTATATTAGTTAACATAAAAGAACTGAATAGAGTTTCTAATACAGATGAGTCTACTTTATATACCTTTGTAATCTGTATACACCTATATTTAGCCTACTCTAAATATTATTATAAATGTTATCATATTATCCTTATATTATGTTATCTGATGTTGTAAATGTGACTATGATATGTGTGACTGACTTGTAACTTTGTGATAGTCACATATGATGTCACATCACTCCTCTTAGCTAAGTTCAAAATAAATAAAAATAAAAATAGAAAAATAAGAGAAACTAGATAATAAGAGAAAAAAATAAAAAAGAAATGAGTCTACTATTCTCAAGTCTGACACTAATGTTATAACAATATGGCTAAGGTATGTTAACCTTATAGAATGTACATATAGCATTAGAGTAAGCTAGAGTAAGTTGTATACAGACTACAATCTATAGTATATAAGATAGACTAGTCTGTATTGAAAACTTTATTGAGTTCTCTTATATTAGTTAAGATGATATACTTCTTTTTATCAAAACTCTCTCTATTGAACTTCATTTCAACCTCTGAAGTTATACCCAAGCAGCACACAGATAGTGTAATATATAAGCTAAAACTAAGATTGTTTTTAAAAGTCTATAATCTTACAGATTTTGATAAGTTCTTATACTTGTCAAACTTTAACTAACTCTGCAGACTTTTACTCTCAAGTGTGAACTACATCTGACTCATAGCATTTAGGATAGGCTAAATATAGACATACATTTCTTCTTTTATTCTAACTCTTAGACTTAAGTTATAACATAATAAATATAATACAATAAGTAATTATTATATACTTATCTGGCCATATCTAGTCAAACTTGCAGATAATATCTCTTTTCTTATCCACACTTCCTGATTTCATCTAATAATATCTGAGAACTACTTAGATGCATAGTAATCACTTAGTCTTTACTCTCTAAATACTATCTTAGGCAAAATACTTAGTATATAAGTTAGATAGTTACATTATATATTCTTATCCTAAAAATTGACTAAAACTAGCATACTCTTCTAGTATTAGTGGTAACATATTTCACTACTGTCAAAGCTAAAAGCAGTAGACTCTAATAATTTTTATTTTCTTTCTCACTTTTATTTTATTTTTGATTTATTTTCCTTTATTCTATTTTTAGAACTAGGATTAGGGTTAAAGTGCCAAGATCATGCTGTCACACATTAGTCATATCAGATGACATGGTCATAGTAAGGGTCACAAGTCACATGATATATGGAAAAACAGAAGATTCTGAAAGGATAATATTATACAATGTGTAAAACACATGTTGACCTTAAGGCATACACATGGTTGTTTAGAGTAGGCTAGA
>Ga0157359_1001328_pt1 | contig 10066 bp, 8 predicted proteins | sample AttcapACBM3_FD_111482 | JGI IMG/M metagenome (GOLD analysis project Ga0157359, IMG submission 111482) | Fungus gardens microbial communities from leaf cutter ant in Botucatu, State of São Paulo, Brazil - Atta capiguara ACBM3 | ecosystem: Host-associated > Fungi > Mycelium > Unclassified ...
AAGGTAGATTATCTTGTACAGAGTACTCTATCGAATTCTCTTATGTTAACCCAATACAAGATTCTTTCTCTAGATCAACTCTAAGATCTTGAGTTTGTAACAAGATAGTTGTGAATGATAGTGACCAAACTCAGGCTACTATCTAGAATTACTTATTATTTAAGTAGGTGATATTAAGTAGATTATGTATACTTTTCAAGTAGTAACCTTATACAGAAGATTCACTGTAATCTTTCTATACAGAAAAGTGACATTGTTTAGTAAAAAAGCATCTAGTATAGAGATTCTTTTCTTAGAGGTGATTGATAGATTTGATTAGGGCAGTATTCAACAAGGCAGTAGATAGGTAGTCAGTAGACAGTATGAGGTTAGATAAGAAGAATACTAGCTAACACTTACAGAGAAACTTTTTAGAAATATTGTTTTAGATGTCAGATACCATGGCAACAATATTGGATCAAATAAGTGTGAAAGAATTGATAAGAGATGTAGAGAAAGAAGAAATAATAAGACTATTAGAATAAGTGAGAAAGAATGATGAAATAATATTAAATTTGCAGAAATAGTTATTGGTAATAAAGAAAGGAAAAGCAAAGAGAAGTAGGAGGGTGTAACAATAGGAGTAGTTGAGAAAAGAATACAATCAAGAAGAGGAATAGAGAAGAAGATAAGAGGAGTAGGGGGCAAAAAAGAAGAAGAGAATTAACAAGAAATGGAAAAGAATTGAAATAATGAGGATAAGAAAGGAGAAAAAAGCAGAGAGAGTGGAGGTAACAAGAAGAAAGAGAATAGAGGAGGCAAATGAATAGAGAAAGGACAAGGCAGAAGAGAAAATATTTTTATTGTAAAATTTTTAGGCATATCACCTGTAATTGTAAAAATAGAGAAAGTAGGGGAAAGAAGAGATCAACACAGAGGCCCTCAAATAAATTTGAAGTATTAGCAAGAAGATTAATGAATGAGGAAGATCAAATAAGAAAGAACAGGAGAAGAATAAGAAGTTGATTCTGAAAGAAGAGAGATTGAAGAAAGAGAAGAAAAGAAAGAGAGACCAGTGAAAGTAAGAAAGATAGAAGGAGGAGAATCATTGAGAAAGGTCACAGTAAAGATAGAGTTGGAAAATATTGATATAGAGGAAGAGATAACAGTAGAAGCTTTGTTGGATAGTAGGGTAACAGGTTTGGTAATGAGTTCAGAGTTTGCAAGAAAAAAGGAGTTCAAGCTGAAGAAAATTGAGAGGCTAATTTATATAAGAAATGTGAATAGAACTTTTAATAACAAGGGGCTAATAGAACACATTGTGGAGATAAATATTATCAACAACATAGGTAGAGAATGAATATAGATTGGAGGACAGAAGTGAAATGTTATCTTGGAAATGCCATAGCTTGCTTGTTACAATTCTGAGATCAATTGGGAGACTGGAGAAGTAAAGATGATGAGGTGTTCAGAAAAATATAGAAAACAGTAGAGGTTAAAGCAAGGAAACTTGGAATGGCAAAAGAAAAAGGAGGAAGAAGTAAAAGAGAAAAAGGATAAGAAGAAAGAAGAGAAGAAGAAAAACAATAGAGATAAAGGAAGTGGTAGAAGAGTGGGAGATTTGGGATGGCAAATAAGAGGCAGTGAGATTTAAGAAAGAAGCAAAGAAGTTGGTACTAGAATGATTCCACAAGTAAATCAAGGTTTTTTGAAAGAAAGCAAGTGAGAGAATGCCAACTCAAAAATGTGAGACTATACAATTAATTTGAAGAAAGGATTTATGCCAAGAAAGGGAAAATCTATCTCTTGTCTAGAGAAGAAGTGAGAGAGTTTATTCAGAAGCAGATGAGAAAGGAGTATATTCAACTATCCAAGTTATCACAGACTGCACCAGTATTCTTTGTAAAAAAGAAAAATGGAAAGAAAAGAATGGTACAAGACTATTGATACCTAAATGAGTGAACAATCAAGAATAGCTATCCATTACCACTTATTTTAGACATTGTTGAGAATATTAGAACCAAGAAGATGTTTATAAAATTGGATTTAAGATGGAGATATAACAATGTGAGAATTAAGAACAGATTTACTGGCCACATTTCAGGTTATAATGAACAAGTTACCAAGAGACTTGATTAATATAGGGCAAGTAGTGTTACAACTTAAGTTTCAAAGTATTAAAATGAAAGATGAACCTTGTATTAGGGTTAACACAAGAGAACTTGATAGAGTTCCTAGTACAGGATTGTCTACTTTATATACACTAGACTACTAGTCTGTGCTATACTACTATTAGCCTACTCTAAAGAGCCATATACAATACATGCTATATGATATCATCTTTGTTCTAGAACCTTCTATGATGTTTCCTGTATCATGTGATTATATGATATATAACCTATGTATAATATCATGCTGAATCCTAATCTTAAGTCCAAAATAGAAAATAAATGGAAAATAAAATATAAATAAGAAAGAAAATAGGAATAGAATAAAGTCTACTGTTTTGGATTCTGACAGGTGGTGAGTTTTATTGATAATATATTATTGAAGATGATAAGTGAAGTAGAACATAATAACTTAGTAGAAGAAGTATTGACAAGAATAGAAGTAGATAATTTGTATATAAAGCTAGAGAAATATAAGTGAAAGATAAGGGAAGTAGGGTTTTTAAGAGTAGTAATGGGATTAGATAGGATAAAAATAAAGAAAGAAAAATGTAAAGACAGTGTTGAACTTGCTAGTACCTAAATTAGTGAAGGAGATACAAAAGTTCTTGAGGCTAGCTAACTATTATAGACAATTTGTGAAAAACTTTGCCAAGACTATTATATGAATTGACTAGAAAAAAACAAAAATAGAAGTAGAAGATAAGATAGAAGAAATCATTTAAGACATTTAAAAAAGGTTTACTATAGAATCAATTCTAATAGTACTAGATTTAGACAAGAAGATGAAAATAGAAGTGAATGCATTTGATCATGCAATAGGAGAAGTGTTATTGATGTTGTAGCAACCACTTTATCACAATGACAAATGATCACACAAGCAAGTAAATCTCAAAAGCGGATATAATGTGGGTAATTCACAAGAGAACTCAACAAGGAGCCTCTTCTTAATTAGAGTCCTATTTATACAAAGTCCTCATGGTCTGTGCTACTAATAATTAACCCTGCCTTTATATCCATGCTTCTTCCTCATATTCACCTCAAGGTTGCCATGTTGTATACATGTGCCCTGATGTCATCTTCTAGATTCTTCCACCACCTTCTAGGCCTATGATGTCACATCATGTGACATGTCATGTGACTGGGAGGATTAGAGATATAGTATTATGACTTAAAAACCTTAGAATTGATTAATAAAAGGGACCTTGTATTGGGTTAACACAAGAGAACTTGATAGAGAACTCTGTATAGAATTGTCTATCTTATATACTAAAAGCCTATGGTCTGTGCTCTATTACTTTAGCTTACCCTAAATAACCATGTGTTTGCCTTGAGGTCAACATGTATTAAACATGCTGTATGACATCATCCTTTCAAAACCTTCTACATTCTTTTCTTGCTACCATGTGACTTGTGACTGTGTTATGTGTTATGTGTCAGTATGTCAGTGATGACATGCTAGATCCTAATCCTAAGTTCCAAAAATAAAATAAAAGAAAAAAGAAAAAAGAAGAATTTAGAAAAAACTTGGGTTCAAACTTTGCAACTCTGATATATAGAGATATTTGTCAGAAGATACTAAACTCAAGTTTGAGGTCTGAATAGACCATAAAAATTTTGAATATTTTATGAATATATAGAAGTTGAATTGGAAACAGGCTAGATAGATCTTATATTTGTCTAGATTTGATTTCACTTTGAAATATGTGCTGAGAGTTAGAATGGAAAAAGTAGATAGTTTGAGTAGAAGGCTAGATTTGAAGGTGGAAGTAGAAAATGATAACAAAAATGAGAAATTGATAAAAGAGCAAGAGAGAAAGATGAGGAAGTAGTGAAAGTTATAAAAGAAATAAAAATATAGGAGTTAAGATATTAAGATGAGATAAGTGGAAAATAGAAGAAGAGTTAATATTGAAAGAAATGAAGGTGTATATGCCAAAGGATGAAGAGTTGAGATTGGAGATTTTTATGATTCTAAGCTTTACTTAGGTTGCAACTTAGGCAAAGACTTGAGAAAGAATGAAGATGATGATCAATTGGTAAAGTGTAAAAATACAGGACTGTATCTACTACTATACATACCTATAGACCATAAAGAATAAGAAAGATTTCCTTGAGGAAACAATGAATAGAAAGTAAGAACCGCATAAGAATATCTCTCCTACTATATAAGATACTAACTAATGAAACATAAGGAAAGCATGTAGTACAGTAAAATAGAAGTTTATAAATGAGACAACTCCAACATATGTTCAAGTTGAGGTAACCATGAAGTGAACACCTGTAAAGCATGAGGTATTGATCATAATAATAGTCTCTATTTTAGTGTTTATATTCTTATGAATCTACTAAGGTTAAATCTCCAGCTGCATATGTTGCTACCATCTTTTTGGTGGGTTCTATAATAAGCTATCCTTGTATAGAGTTAGCTATGAAGAATAGTTTGTGCAACAGATCTTCTGTATAGATTTTGACAGATATTTCTCAACAACTAGTATCTATATTATGTTTCTGCTATCAGAATTGGTCTGTAATGTTGTTTCAATACAATGGTCTTGATAGGTGATTGCAGTGTCTTCAATGCTTTCTTCTGATTATTAATCTTGTCTTTAACATCTGGTCTGGGAATGTTGTTTCACTTGAACTTGATAATATATCATAAGGTTTGTATAATACTTCTTTATCTTGAACAGTGTTCTCCTTTTGTTTTTCTTTATCTATAATCATTAGTTGTAGTGTATCTTAATAAGAATCTTGATATGTTTCCTACAGTATTTTGATATGTTTATTTATTGCTTCTCCTCTTTTTCCTTTGTATTAATCTAATTCATTGGCTAATGGAACTTGAATGTGATGAGCTTGTTATTCTATATCTTCATAAATAACATTTCTCAGTTCTTTGGATATGCTATAAATATCTCTGCCAATTTACATTCTATGAGTTTCTCCAATTTGTAATAGGACAGTTTCAATATCTATCAGTTAGTTGTTTGCTATATCTGCTAGCTTGATGGTGTTCTGAATTTGTAGTTGAATGTCTACCATGGTTTCCAATTCTTAGATTATATTTTCATCCAATCTTTCTTTTTTTTGTTTAGAGTTATAATGAGATCTATGTTATTAACAATATGAGCAATGTAGGAGTTAGAGAAAGAGAAAGCTGTTGTAAACTTGTAAAATATGATTTGATTTCTCAGTTACTTGTGATACTTTGAGATATTGACTTAAAGTTTACTTTTCTCTTTGATAGATTTCATCTCAAAAGCTTTGTGCTAGAATCAAAGATGGTAGACTTGTTTTATTTAAAATCTTTCTTATTTTTTACTTTACTTATTCTTTTATCTTCTATTTTCTCTTTTTCTTAGTTGGAACTTAATAAAGATGATGTCATATATTATACAAAAAATGATAACTTTATTTACATAAGACTTATAACATTTAGAGTAGGCTAGATATAGGTATACATAGACCATGCACTAGAGGTATATAAAGTAGACACATCAGTACTAAGAACTCTACCAGGTTCTTTTATGTTAAACAATACCTCTTTTAACTAAACACTTAGTCTTAATTTGTCCAATAGTCTTGAATTATCTCTTTAGCATGTGGTAACCCTGTTTCTGCTATTCATTGGTCATGTTTGTTTCTATATCTCTTCCAATGAACTAAGAATTGCATGCTGCATCCTTATTTTCTGTGATTTTGTGCTTCTTCAACTTTATACTCTTCTTTTTTATTGATAATGTTTAGTAGTAGTACTATTTCTATATGTTGTCCTTCAAATTTGGGTTTTTTTGCATCATATGAGCTGTTAGAGTTGTGAACAATGGACTTGGTTTTTATTTATTTTCTGTTTTTCTTTTATTTCAATTTGGTTTTTCTTTTTATTTTCATTATTTTAGATTTAGATAAGAAGTGTGATATGACATCATATGTTATTGTCACACAAGTCACAAAGCATGATGGAGGGTGTGACACATATCACAGTCACAAGTCATATAATTATATAATATAGAGAAGAATCTTTTATAGAACATAAAAAGTTTCAGAACAGATGACATTATATAACATGGCAATAGCATATTGGTCTTATGGAGTACATATAAGATAGATAAGTTCATACTTGGAACTTTATTGAGTTCTCTTGTGTTACTCAATACAAAAGACTTAAGTTATAACATTAGTAGGTTTTTATTAAACATGTTGTATTTGTTAGGCACAGTTTGCACTTGAGAGTAAAAGTCCATGGAGTTGGCTCAGACATGCACAGAGTGTAGAAACTTCATGCAATGAGCTCAGTGATGCAGACTTGTCAGAATAACCTTGGCCTCAACTTATATGTTATGCCACCTACAAGCTGCATAGTTGCAACTTTAGATAATAGTCTTGTAAGGAGTTATAAGGAGAGGAGTCAAGCACTGTTACGATCGATGCCTTATGAAGTCAACATGGAAGAGGGTAAAGGGTATGACAACAACGATCAGCTGCACCAAAGTAGTCTCAGTCAGCACCTCATGTGGAAGGCATAACATCCTAACCTAGTTCTCATTTTCTCCTCGATACATCCTTATGTACAATACCTCATGGACTCTTCATGGATACTTCTAGTTACATATATATAGTGTAGATACACTCCTGTATCCTTATGCTTTACCAATTCTACAAATTCCTTATCCTTTCTCAAGTCTTTGTCTTAGTTGCAACCTGAGCTCAAGCTTAAGGTCGTTACAAGCACATTGCCATTGATACTGGAGATTTAGCATCAACTTTAGTCGATTATCAGGCTAGCTATTACAAAGTGGTCACCAGTCTTAAATACATAAAATAACAAAAGGAGTAACTAAAACAGATCTCCAAGCAAGTGTTTTATTAGTGAAATATTATATAGGAGTTCATATTTGAAGAGGAGAAAACTTTGCATAAAGTCTGAGTAATTTTGCAGAGTTTGAGGAGATAATTAGGCAACAGACAAAAATGAATATAGCTATGGATTTTGACTCAAATAAAGCGAAATAACTATGGACTCTTGATGGAATTAAGTTTATTATAAAGTACCAAACTACTGACAGAGTTTTGAACACAAATAAGGCCAGATAACCATGGGAATTTGATGTTGTATTGAAGTCAAACATGTCTTGGATGTTATGGTGCACTTGGACACTAACATTTTTCTTTTTCTTTATCTATTTTTCTTAATTTTATATTTCTTTTCTTTTGATTTTCTTTTTCTTTCATTGACAATGAAGAGGCATGTGACACTGTGGTTATATGACTTGTTACATGATATAAGGTCATAGACCTAGAGCAGACTAGAGTGGGCTAGAGCAGTCTAAATGGATAATGTCAAGGAGCATGTTAACTGTATGGTGTTGTGGCAACCACTAGACACAAAGTCTAATAGCAATACAAGTAATAAATCTCTCAGTAGGCTATTGATGTAGGCATTATAAGAAAACTTGACAAGAAGTCTCCACTGTATTACTATCTTATTTATATAATCTACATGTGGTCCATGCTAGTACTATCTTACCCTACCCTAAAGTCCATATGTCATTTATACATACACTATGTATATACCATGTGATAGCAATATAGTTAACATGCTCCTTGATATCATATATCTAGTCTACTCTAGTCCATTCTAGGCTTTTATGACATCACATCATGTGACATGTCATGTGACTGCAGTGTCACATGCCTCTTCACCATCATCATCAATATAATAAAAGAAAAGTAAATCCAAAGTAAAATCCAATATAAAATCCTAAAGAATATATAAAGAATATTACCACTTTCTCCTTTACCATATCATAACATATGGCTACCTTATTGTGTACACATGGTGCACTCATGGACAATGCATAGACATTAGGGCAAGAGTAATTATTCATAGTATAGACTATGTGTAACTTATATAAATAGGGTAGTAATTTAGCAGGGACTTCTTGTCAAGTTCTCTTGTGATCCTCATATTAATAGCCTACTAAGAGCTTTACTGACTTGTGTGATTATTGGACTTTGTGTCTAGTGGTTGCCACAACATTGGACATGTTGGGAGTTTGGAATATGACAGTATTGCCCATTCTTCTAGTAATTTTAGCTGAAATGCTTCTTGTCTAATGTTTTTTGTAGATTTAAAAGGTCTATATTTTCTAGTCCAACTTCTTTAAAAGTCATTTTAACTGGATATTCTTGGCTTCCAACCATATATTATTTTCTTGCTTTAGTTTCTAAAAATTTCATTTTTCTTGTCAAATTACTTCTTCATAGCTTCTTTTGCCTTTTCTATTGATATCTTTGCTATTTCTCAACTTCTCTGTAGTTTTTGAGAAAAGTTTCCAGTTTTTGTAACTTTGTTGTTACACCAGAAAACACTTTTTTATGAAAACAAGTACTCTTATAAAGTTTTTAAGCATATAAGATTTTATACTCCTAAATGATGTCTCAAGTTCTCTCAAGTGGACACCAGCTTGAGAATAGTGTAGTAGCCATTAATCAAACTAGATCTTGAAAAGAAGATATCCTTAGGAATAAAAAACACCACTTATGAGGGACTAGCTATGAAGTATGCATACTTGTGAGAACCTTTTATAGTGTTACAAATGTTTGAATAATCAGATAAGACAGGAACATATGATATTGAAAGCTAATAGAGTTCAGAATGGAGAGATAAGTAGTGATTACTATAGAAATAGTAAACAAGAAATAGAATAGGCACTCACAAGTAGAAATTGATTATTGGGTTGATGTCAGATTGCAAATAAAGAGATAGCCATGTGCTCACAAGATCTTAGAGAGCTTCATTATGGTTTTAGTTTCTATTCTCTAGTTCCATTCTCTGTATTTTTAGACTAATACATAAGCTACAAGTAGAAGGAAGAAAGAGAGAGAATCCCCATCTGAATTTCCCCACTCAAGAGCAATTTTAATCTTTATTTTATTGAGTGAGCATTGCTAGTATCTGTTATTACTTTCAAATGAGTTTTGAAAAGTTCTAGCAGCCTGGGAAAAGTTGGCAAGATGAGTATCAGTTAGTATCTTCAGTTGTAAGGTTTGACTTGAGAGATGCCTTCAATGTTGTGGCAACCACTAGACACAAAGTTCAATAGCAGTATAAGGCAGCAAATCTCTTAAAATAGATATAAGGTGGGAAGTTCACAAGAGAACTTGACAAGGAGTTTCTGCTAAATTAGAGTCCTATATATATGTTTTACATGTGGTCTGTGCTAACAATAATTAAACCTGTCCTTATGTCCATGCTTTATCCTCATGTCCATCTTACATCTTACTCAAGGCTACCATGTTGTATATATGTGTCCTGACATTATCTTCCAGATCCTTCCACCATCTTCTAGGCCCATGACATTACATCATGTGACATGTCATGTGACTGCAGTGTCACATGCCTCTTCATTGTCCAAAAGAAAAAGAAATTCAAAAGAAAAGAAATATAAAATCAAGAAAAATAGATAAAAGAAAAATATTAGTATTCAAAGTGTTCCATAACATTCAAGGTGCATTATCTGGAATAGATAGTGTTGTTGGAGGCTCTTAAAAAGCTTTGCAATCTATTCACTAGGTTTTTCAAAGAAACTTGTTACACAGTGTAAAGTTCACTGTTTAGAAGTATGTTAGCAAGGGAAAGTATTCACAAGTGAATGTTACTTATATATTCCTTTTAATATTCTTCCTAACTTTATTCTTTCACATTTATAAGAGCTCTTTTATGTGTTCTAATCTTATTTTATATTATTATTTCTACATCTTCTATTAATTTCTGAAGCTAATATTGTTCTCTTTGAATTTTTTAGTATGCAGTTAAGTGTTGTAGCAACCACTCGCCAGAACGGCACTCATGATATGCTGACTTCAGCAAAGCTCTCAGATGGCTATCTAGTAGTGGGGATTACAAGAGAACT
>Ga0157359_1001329_pt1 | contig 10064 bp, 17 predicted proteins | sample AttcapACBM3_FD_111482 | JGI IMG/M metagenome (GOLD analysis project Ga0157359, IMG submission 111482) | Fungus gardens microbial communities from leaf cutter ant in Botucatu, State of São Paulo, Brazil - Atta capiguara ACBM3 | ecosystem: Host-associated > Fungi > Mycelium > Unclassified ...
ATAGCCTATTAGAGAGCTTTGCTCGTTGTGAGATCATTTGTCCTTGAGTGACGAGTGGTTGCTACAACACTTCATTCTTTCCACAAACTTTGTTGCCTTCTCTACTTTTCCTTTCTTTCTAATATCTCCTCCCATTCTCAGCTCTCTTCCATAGTTTGCCATAAAAGACAAAATCTTTGTTGCTATATGAACCTTATTATTCACTGCAAACTCTGCTGTTGCTAACCATTCCAGCCAGTCCTTCTGCCTATGATTCACAAAGAACCTTAAGTATTGCTCCAACTCTTGGTTCATTCATTCTGTTTGTCTATCTGTCTGTAGATGGAATGCTGTCAACAACTTCATTTCGATTCCCAACATTTAATTTAACTCCTTAGTTAACTCTGCTGCAAACTGCAGTCCTCTATCTGATACAACACTTTCTGGTAACCCATGCAACTTCTACATGTTATCCCTGAATAATCTTGCCAGCTCTTCCACCAATGTCTCTTCTGTAGTTGCCACAAAATACATCATTTTGAATAACCTATCACAGACTACTAGAATTGCATCTTTTCCAGCTACTATCAGTAGCTTTGTGATGAAGTCCACTGTGAGGTGAGTTCACAGCTTCTCTAGTACCTCATTTAATTTCAACTTCCCTACTATCTCCTCTGTTCTATTTTTTATTCATTGGCACAAATCTCATCCTTCTACGTATCTTCCTATATCCCTTGTTACTCCTGGCCACCAATAATTTCTAGTGACCAGCTCTGTCATCTTCCATCTTCCTCCATGTCCTACCACTGGTACATCATAATGCAACTAGATTATTTCCACTCTCAATTCTGCATCTCTTAGTATATACATCTTTCCTTCTTTCAACACCAAATCTTCCTCTATCTACCACTTGTCTTCTCTTAATACCTTCACTTTCACCTTCTTCATCTCCTCTACTATTCTAACTACCTCTTTGTCTTTACTCCTGGCTTTTTTTATTTTTTCTAATATATCTACTTCTGGTCCTTCTATTACTACTTCTTCTAAACTACAAATCCAATTGTCTTTTATAAATAATTAATTGTCATTGTCTTTTTCTACCCCTATTTTCCAGTCTGGTCTCCTACTAAGTCTATCTGCTTTCCTCATTTTTGTTTCTAGGACATGTTTTAAAGTAAAGTCAAATCTTGACAGATATAGTACCTATTGGGCTTGTCTTTGATTCAATTTTTGTGCCTTCATAAAGTATTCTGAGTTTTTATGGTATGTCCAGACTTCAAACTTGAATTGTGCGCCTTCCAACAAATGCCTCCAGTTTTCTAATCCCCTTATGATTGCCAACATTTTTTTATCATGTATTTTGTAGTTTCTCTCCATCTCATTCAATGACTTTGATAAATATGCCACTGGTCTCCATATCCTATCTTCACATTCCATGGATAAAACACCCTCTATTGCATAATCCAATGTATCAACTTCCATCCTCATTTTTTTATCTAAATCTGGCACTGCTAACACTGGTTCTTTTGTGAATTTTTCCTTCAACTCCCTAAATACCTCTTCTTGTCTTTCTGTTCACTCCCACTTCTAATCCTTTTTCACCATATTATGCAAAGGCCTAGCTATAGATGCAAAGCTCTGGATAAATCAATGATAGTAGTTTGTAAGTTCTAAGAACTTTTGTACATCCTTGACACATTTTGGTTATGGCCAGTCCAATACATCTTTCACCTTCTCTTTCTCCATCTTAATCCCTTCTGGTCCAATCACTACTCCCAAAAACCCCACTTCTCTCACCTTCTACTTGCATTTCTCCAGCTTCATGTACAAATCATTCTCTTCTAGCCTTCTTATTACTTCTGCTACCAACTCATTGTGTTCCTTTTCTTTCTCCATCCTAACTATTACATTGTCAATGAATACCACTACTTTCCCTATTAATTAAATCTCTTAGTAACTCATTCATCATCACTTGAAAGGTTGCTGGTGAATTTGTTAGACCAAAAAACATAACTGTGAGTTCAAATGACCCCTCGGATATTGTGAATGCTGCCTTCCACTTGTTCCCCTCTTTAATCCTCACATTATTATATCCCCACCTCAAGTCCATCTTTGTAAATACTTTTTTTGTACTAATATTTTCTACTATGTCCAAGATTAAAGGTAAAGGATAATTATTTTTAATTGTCCATTTGTTTAGATATCTATAGTTCTGTACCATTCACTTCTTCCCATATTTTTTTCCTACAAAGAATACTGGTACTGTTTGAGGTAACTTTGAGGGTTTAATATACCCTTTTCTCAGTTGTTCATTGATGAACTCATGTACCTCTTCTCTCTCTTCTCTTAACAATGAATATACCTTCCCCTTTCTTGGCACAAACTCTTCCTTTATATCAATGGCATGATCCCAAATCTTCCATGTAGGCATCCTCTCTGACTGTTTCTTGCCAAAGACTTTAATCCACTTATGGAACCTCTCTGGAACTAGCTTCTTTGCTTCTGTCTCCGACTTCACCACTTCTTCTTCCTCAAACAGTGACAACTTGATTGAGTTCTGGGAATGTCCTAGCCAATGTGACTAGCCTCTCTTTAAAGCCATTGACAGTGACACCAAATGGTTTTGCCAAATTCTGATGCTCTCTTGCAAATCATCATGGAACTTTAGCAAAAAAAAAAGTGTGTAACAACATTATTTGCCACTGGAAAATGATGTTCCAGGCTCCAGATCTGAAGGGTCAGCAATTTCTAGATCTTGTTAACAATGACAACATTTCTATCGAGCTCTCTTACTCTAACAGAGGATCTTGGCTTAAATTTATAGATTATTCTAATTTGTTATGCACAAGGGCAACAAGAGCCATCGTAAACCATGCCTCCATAGGGGAATATGGGTTGCACTTCTTCCCTAAAGAGGAGTTCAAATGTCTATGTGAATCTTATCTTATCAAAATGAGACAGCACATTCTCTATGAGTGTCAAAGTGTTATGATCGATGCCTCTAGGATATAGCATGGAGAAGAGCAAAGGGCATGACAACACGATCAGCTACACCATAGTAGTCTCAGTCAGTGCCTCATATAGTAGGTGCTACAACCTTGCTTTTTTCTGATAGCCTTCTCATGTTATATACTTCATATACTATACATAGTTTCCTTATTTCACTCTCTCACTTTAGTATATATAGCATAGATACTCTCTTGTATCCCTATGCTTTACCACTTGAATCTTATTTCTTAATCTCTTCTCAAGTCTTTGCCTAAGTGCAATCTGAGCTCTAGCTTAAGGTCATAACATTTGGTAAAGCATCAATGAGCTCACCTTGCAAGAGAGGTATATACGGATGAAACTAGACAGAGATACCTGTCAGGAACAAAACACATATAGTTTAAACTATAAAGAAGAATGAACAATATCGAGGCATTGTCAGAATGACTAGGATCCTTGAAGATCACAGAAGAAGCCTCAAATGAGTACAAACAAACAACCACTGAAGAAATGTCAACAGCACCAGCCCCAGCAGTAATAATTAACGAGAATAGACAGATAGGAATGTTAAAGAATATGATACCAGACCCAAGGTGGTTTAATGGTGACCGAACGAAATTTGAAGACTGGTAGAGAGGGATAAGACTGTTCCTCAAGAGTAATAGGGTCATGGAGACCAATGACAGGATCACAGTGATCCTAGCTTGCCTCAGAGGAGGTGTAGCAGGTATTTATGTACAAAGGAAGCTTGATGAGCTAGATAAAGAAACTGGAACCCAAGATTGGGAAGACTTTGTATGAGAAATCAAGACTACATTCAGTGACAAGGTGAAAGCAGCAGATGCTAAATGGAAGATAGAGACATTCAAGCAAGGAAAGAAGAACACAGCAGACTTCATGATTGAGTTCGACGTATTAGCCATGAAGGCTGACACAGATGAGCTACATGCCATCTTTCTGTTGAAGAAGAATGTATGATAGGATATCATCAAAACAATATTAGGATACCTACCAATAGCAATGCCAGAGTCACTTAAAGAATGGAAAGTGGTGATAACATCAGTGGGACAGGGATATGAGTCTACAGAAGAATGTCATGACTACAAGACTGGCACCAGAATGACTTACAGAGGACAAGAACAACCAATGGATATTAGAAAGTCCAATGATAATTTTAAAGATGGGAAACCCAAGTGCTTCAATTGCAACAAATATGGACACATGGCAAAGGAATGCAAATCAAAAAAGAAAGAATGTGAAACTAGGAAGTATTTCAAATGCAAAAAAGAAGGGTATATTGCAAAAGATTGCAAAGTAAAGTAGACGATGAAGAAACAAAAGATTCAGGAAGAATCAGACAATGAAGACAAGAAGAAACAGGAGGGTTTTGATGAAGATCTTGAGTAGGCATGGTACAAGAAATCTCCCATGTAAAGTCCTAGAATAAATATATTATTCCAAATCATCGAAGCAGCAAGGGAAAACGGAAATTAAACATGCAAGCAGATGTGAAGATGAAGAACAGCAAGAAATTAAAGGTCAAAGCACTAGTGTATTCCAGATATACACATACAGGAATTGACGAACAACTGGTCAAGGACAAAAGAATTCAAACAAAGCCAATAAACTTCTTATTTGAAGTTTTTAATGCAGATGGAATGAAGAATGGAGAGGTGACTAAGGTGGCACCTCTGGAAATCGAAATCAATGGTCACAAGGAATAGCTAGAAGCAGCTGTAACAGACTTAAATGGGATGGATATGTTTTTGGGTCATGACTGGCTAGTCAAACACAACCTAGAAGTCAATTGGAAAAATGGCACTATCAGGTTTACAAAATGTCCAGGACAGTGTACAATGAAATACGAGGATATTAGGTTCAAAACTAGGAGGACAAAGGCTATGGATAATACAGAACAGGACAACAGTAAAATTGGCAAGGAACCAGACAAGACAAACCCAGAGGACTTACCAGATTATATTTGACCCTTCACGTATTTGTTTAACAAAAAGAAATTCAAAAATTTACCAGAGAAACATAAATGGGATTACGAAATAAATCTTACAGAAGAAGACCCAAAGGAACTGAATATCAAATTTTACACAATGACATTAAAGGAAGAAGAAGCTTTGAATCAATGGTTGGACAAACAACTCAAAGCAGGCTTAATAGTGGAATCAAAGTCAAGATACACAGCACCATACTTTTAGATTCTGAAGAAAGACGGTTTACTACAGCTGGTTCAAGACTATAGGAAACTTAACCAGGTCATGATAAAAGACAAAACGCTACTGCCTCTGATCGGAGAAGTAATTAACAAACTCAAGGAGGCAAGATACTTTAACAAATTAGACCTGATCTAGGGATACAACAATGTCCAAATCAAGAAAGGGGATGAATGGAAAGCTGCATTTCTAACCAACAAGAAATTATTCAAGCCACGAGTCATATATTTCAGGTTATGCAACTCGCCAGGAACATTCCAAAGAATGATAAACAGCATTTTCTGAGAACTGCTTTATGAAGGAGTATTGGCAAACTATATGGACAATTTTGTAATACTAGCCAAAACCATAGAAAAACTGGAGGAAAAAACAGTCAGGTTTTTAAAGATAGTGGAGAAACACAACCTGTGTTTCAAGAGGTCAAAATGTGATTTCAACATGGAAGAAATCTCTATTTTAGGAGTCATAGTAGGAAAAGAATAGGTCAAGATAGAACAGGAAAAGATAAAAGCAGTAAAGGAGTGGAAGACACTGACCAAAGTAAAGGATGTAGAGAGCTTCCTGGGATTTACAAATTTCTACCAGCGATTCATCAAAAACTTCAGCCACACTGCAAAACCACTGAATGAGCTAAAGGGCAAGAAGAATTGGAAATGGGAGGAAGAACATCAAAAAGTATTTGAGAAACTCAAGGAGAAGATAATAAATCAGCCGGTACTATCACTACCCAGAAGAAAAGGAAAATTCAGAGTGGAAACGGACACATCTGGACATGCCATAGGAGAAGTACTATCCTAGGAACAGGACAGGAAATGGAAACCAATAGCATTTTTATCAAGGACAATGCAACCAGTGGAAAGGAACTATGAAATCTACGATAAGAAACTACTAGCAATAGTAGAAGCTTTGACCAAGTGGAGACAATATTTACTGGATGCAGCAGAAACATTCAAAGTCTGAACGGACCATGAAAACCTGAAATATTTCCAGGAACCTCACAAGCTAAACAGGAGACAAGCAAGATAGTATTTGAAGTTGCAGGACTACAATTTCACACTACAACACATTTCAGGGAAAATGAACACCAAGGCAGATATTCTTTCAAGGAAAGATCAAGTCAATACAAAGGAAGACAACAAGGATGTTCAACTTCTAAAGGAAGAACTATGGTCAAAAAGAATAACAGCTGAGATTACGATGATAGGAAGGAGAATGACAGCAGAAGAATGTGACATACTCAGGGAAATCTGAAGAAATAACACCAGAGAAAAGGAAGTGGTCCAAGCATTGAAGAAACAAGACAGGTTAACATGAGAAGAAGACAGAGTGGTTTACATAAAAGGAAGAATCTATGTTCCAAACAACAAGAAGATTAGGAAGAAAATCCTAAAAGAAAATCACAACTCGGTGGATATAGGTCATCCAGGACAACACAGAATGCTGGAATTACTCAAAAGGACATACTGGTGGCCAGGATTAAAGGAAGATGTCAAGAAATACATACAGTAATGCTTTAAATGCCAACAAAACAAAGTTCATCACCAAAGGAAGACAGGAGAGTTACATCCACTGGAAATTTCACAAGGTCCATGGCAAGAAATCAGTATAGACATCATTAGACCATTACCCAAATCAAATGGAATGGATGCCATAGTGGTTATTTTAGACCGATTCACAAAGATGATCAGACTAAAGGCTACAACAACAAACATATCATCAGAAGGAATTGTGAAAATCTATAGGGATGATATATGGAAACTACATGGAGTACCTAGAAAGATTCTCAGTGACAAAGGGCCACAATTTGCATTGAAGTTCATGGAGGAATTCACAAAAGCATTGGGAACAAAGAGATAGCTATCAACAGCATACCATCCTCAAATAGATGGTCAAACAGAAAGAATGAACCAGGAGATAGGAATGTTTCTAAGGCATTATGTGAATTATCAACAAGACAATTGGACAGATTGACTAGCCATAGCAGAGTTTCAGTACAATGACAAGAAACATGCAGCAACAGGCAAAACACTATTCAAATTGAACTTTGGAAAACATCTTTGGAAAGGGGACCTCATGGTTCAGACGGAGATTCCATGAGTAGAAGATTTCTTAATTGGAATGCAAAAGAGTTGGGAGCAGGCAACAAAAGTAATGAAAGAAGCACAAAAGAACATGAAGAAGTAGTTCAATAAGAAAAGAAGAAATCCTCAAGGACTGAAGGTTGGCAACAATGTGTGGTTGGAAAACAAAAATATCCATTTGAATCGACCCTCAAAGAAGTTAGACAATAAAAGATACAGACCCTTTAGGATCTCAAAAGATATTGGTTCAAGAGCATTTCAACTGGAACTTCCAGAAGAATGGGCAATTCACAATGTTTTCAACAAGGATCTTCTGACATGATGTGTGGAGCCGAAGTTCAAAGAACAACACATGGATCCAGTACCCCCACCAACAATTATTAATGAGGAAGAGGAATACGAGGTAGAAGAAGTTAGGAAGCATAGGAAATGTGGAAAGAGAACACAATATCTGGTACATTGGAAGGGCTATGGAGATGAACATGATTAGTGGATAGCAGAAATGGGATTGCCTCATGCAAGAGAGATGATTAAAGATTATTGGACAAGAGTTTCGAGTCAAAACCTATAAAGAGGGAAGGTAAAATTCCATTTTGACAGCTCAAAGAAACCATTTGAACTCTTAAATCACTCATACACAAATGTCTTCTCAAATCTCCAACAACAACAACAATAACTACACTATGGCATCAGCATCCCCAAACCCATACATCTCTAGAAAGTTAAACAACATGGACCAGGCTCAAGTCATGAAGAGGGAAAGAGAAGATTGGATGAGGTTATACCACAAGACACTAAAGGAAATAAAAATGATGATCAACATGCAGAGAATGGTAAAAGATATGAAGAAGATGGCAGAAGAGGCTAACATAACAATAATGGAGATGGAAGGATCGATTCTGATGGCAAGCATCAATAACAGAACAATGAATGCCACAAACATTTCCCAAATATTGGAAGACCTTTGATACATGGTGTAAAGTGATATGGACAAACGAGTATTTCAGATACAAATGATGTTAGCTGATGAATTGGACCATTACAAGGGAAGAGGCAACAGATATGTGGATGATAATATTCAAGAAATCCAGGAGCTCTATATTGATGAAGAAATAAAGAAGGAAAAAGGAAAGGTGGAGGACAAAGAAGTGATACTGATAAAACCATACAAGGTCTCTACGATGACATCTTCATCATCCTCACAGACAAGTTTTATAACAGATGAAGTCAAAAACCTCCTCAAGTATATAAAGTTTGTGCGAAGTCTGATACAAACAAGACTATTCAAACCACCAACACACTACCAATCCCTCAAATTCAGAGGTAAACAAAATCCCTTATTTTGGAAAGAAGTTGCAACGGTGTTCATGAACCAGAAACATAATACTGATACAGCAAGAAATGGATACCAAATCCAAATGTTTCAAGGAGGTCCACCACATGAACCCTACTTTATAGCAATTGATAACAGGGATCAAATAATCATTGGCTCTAGTAAAAAGATAGTGGCCACATATGTAGTAGGAGAGTTGGAAGTCTTGATCTGATTCATGGGGACATGAACACTGAAATGGGAGTATTGTTACAATTGATGTCTCCAGGATGTAGTATAGAGAAGGGCAAAGAGTATGGCAATACAATCGGCTGTGCTGTAGTAGTCTCAGTCAGCGCCTCATATAGTAGGTGCTACAACCTTGCTTTATCCTGATGGCTTCCTCATGTTATATGCCTCATGTACTGTACATGGTTTCCTTATTTCACTCTCTCACTTTAGTATATATAGTATAGATACTCTCCTGTATCCCTATGCTTTACCACTTGAATCCTATTCCTTAATCTCTTCTCAAATCTTTGCCTAAGTGCAATCTGAGCTCTAGCTTAAGGTCATAACACAAAGGTTTAACAATTATTGGAATCTAAGAAGAGACTCTCTGAGTCACTTCATCCTCTTCTTAGAATTCAATAGTAGCACTTTTGCATTTGATAATGGAATCAAGTAGTTAAGGCTGGTTGGTAGCAATCTTATATGCATTTAGTTTCTTTTCTCTTTCTTCTCTGTCTTTCTTATGTTTCCCTTTCTGTGTTTTCTTTCTTTCTTCTTTGCCTTTTGTTATGGGATACTTGAACACTAACAATTTTTATTTTTCTTTTCCTTTATTTTTCTAATTTTATATTGATTTTCTTTTTTCTTTTTCTTTTGGATGATGAAGAGGCATGTGACACTGCAGTCACATGACAGGTCACATGATGTGACATTATAGGCCTAGAACATGGTAAAAGGATCTGAAAGATAACATCAGGGCATATGTATACAACATAGTGGCCTTGAAGTAGACATGAGGTTGTAGCATAGACAATAGAGCAGGCTTAATTATTGGTAGCACAGACCAGGCATGTTTTGTATATATAGGACTCTAATTTAGCAGAGACTCCTTGTTGAGCTCTCTTGTGAACTTCCCATGTTATATCCACTTTGAGATTTATCTGCTTATGTTATCATTTGTCATTGTGATAAGTGGTTACCACAACATCTTTTTCCTTTTCTCTGTTTCTTTCTTCATGTAGTCTGCTTGTTTTTGTATGTAGTCATGACATAGCTACCATAGTCTGCCCTTGCATCCCATGTAATAAATTATTGATTGTTGTAAAAAAAAAACTTAGAGTTAGGGATGGCATGATATCATACATATCTGTCACATGCCACAATTATGATAATATAGGCAAATGTAGAAGGTTCCAGAATAATGATATTATACAGCATGTTCACCACATGTTGACTTTATAGATAGTG
>Ga0157359_1001330_pt1 | contig 10063 bp, 1 predicted proteins | sample AttcapACBM3_FD_111482 | JGI IMG/M metagenome (GOLD analysis project Ga0157359, IMG submission 111482) | Fungus gardens microbial communities from leaf cutter ant in Botucatu, State of São Paulo, Brazil - Atta capiguara ACBM3 | ecosystem: Host-associated > Fungi > Mycelium > Unclassified ...
AAACGAATAATCCTATCTGAGTAAAAAAGAAAATCGCCCCTTGACGTCTCTTTATCCCTGATAATCGTGTACAATGCCTCTAATTGTGCTGTTTGAGGGAGTGTGTAAACGTTGTGAGGAATCCTCCCGCTCCAATTCTGTGCCGGAGCTGCTTGTGGTGCTGGAGACATAGTGATCGTCATTTGTGCTGCCATAATAGACTCCAAGTTTGCGGTTGTAAATCACTGAAGCGTGATAAAAGGGAGATGGTCGGAGATGGTCGGAGAGCTGTGAGTGTACAAGAACCACGTTATATAGGTGGTAAATGAAGAGAAGAACAGGAGGACGATCAGTACAGGCACCCTGAAATCTCGATAGCGTGATCTACGGCGACGTCAGTTATCTTTATCCTTCGGTCTATATTGAGAGTAAGAGTAATCATACACGCCCTCACGATCCGAGGATGTATATAATTTCTATATGCTATGATGTCTGATACATAACCATAGATCCGAGCCCCTAATGGTCCAGTTGCGAAACACCACATGTGACAAGCGGCGTCCCAAGTATTTGGGAAGCTGAAAAATTTTATTACAGTTCAAATTGTTCATCGTTGACTTTCCTAGTACTCTGAATAAATCTGTCAAAGACATAAAAAGGGGGTTCCATGGATTCTGGATAAGCAATTTGATCTACTCAGATAAAAATGACCTTAAGCTCTTCTGGAATGGTGAGAATAAAGATGCAGCGGATTCATTCATCTGTTGGTTTCTGCTGATACCAAGGGAAAGAGGGCGAGAACCGGTCTTCTGCGCGAGGCCCAAAAGATATGGGGCGAATCTGAAAGGGTATTTACCAATCGTGGTTGCAATCCCATTCTGATGTTCAGTCAGTCAAGGGCAGGCGGTGACGACAAGAATCCTTCCGTACTTCGTCTGTCTCCCCCCGGAGAGCTCTTGAGCACCACCAAGATGGCTGTTGCCATGTCTGCGCCCAGGGATGATATATCAGACTCGTACTACCAACACAGTTTTCTGTAAAGATGCAGTTCACGCATACCAGTGAGTTTGTGATGGACGATATGCTCGTTTATTTCGGGACACCAAGCTATTGAAAGAGAGAATGTCGTCGATGCTGGCACGTTCGCCTTGAGTATCATTCCGAAAGACAATGATTTTCGAGACCTTCAAGGACTGGTTAAATAATCCACTGAAGTTTATTGAAAAGATGCAGTCACTTCTCTGGCATAGTGTCTTATCAACGGAAAATCTAGCGGAAAATCTAGGTTACGTAACCGTTATGTTTGAATGAAGGAACTGGCAGCTTATGTAACCGAGCACCACTCTCGACGCTCTCTCGCTCTATTACAAGATGTATGTACATATTGACACTATCTTACTGGGCAGCCACGCATGTTCATATAATTATAGATAAGCAATAGGCTAGCAGATGATAACAGCAAAGAAAAAAACCTGTGCTAAAAGGAAAAATTATGCTCAAGCAAGAACATCTGCGAATTTGTTTTTGTTACAACTTACTTTTGTCAAGGGGCAAGGAATTAACTTTGAGTAGTTGACAATATATATGCATTCTAAAAGAATACTCACTCAAGAAGGAATAAAATCAACTGCAAGTGAATAAGTTTATAAACAGGAATGGAATATCTGTGAGTTTGTTTCTGCTACAAATTTTATTAAGGAGCAAGAGATCAACTTTGAGTAGATAACAATATGTGCTATCTCCAACAAGGACACCTACTCAAATAGAAATGAAATCAACTGTGAGTATGATAAATAACTCAAGTAGAAGTGAACTCAACTATAAGTATTAGTCTGCAAGTATTACAATCTCAATGTCAAGATCACAAGAAGTGGACTTTAATTATTTTCATTTTCATTTTTGATTTATTTTCTTTATTCTATTTTTAGAACTTAGGGTTAGGGTTAGTAACAATATCACTTGGTCACACATCAGTCACATCAGATGACATGGTAACAGTGACAGTGACAAGTCACAAGATGTATGGAAGGACATAGAACATTCTGAAAGAGATGATGTCATACAATGTGTGATGCATATATTGATCTTAAGGCTAACACATAGCTGTTTAGGATAGGATAAAAGTAACTAGCACAGACCATGTGGATTTAGTATATAAGATAGACTATTTTGTACAGAGTTCTCTATCAAGTTCTCTTGTGTTAACCCTAATACAAGATTCTTTTAATTGACCTACTCTAAGGTCTTGTGATTGTAACACTCAAAATCTTAGAGTGGATCAGAAAAAGGAACCTTATATAGAGTTTACACAAGAGAACTCGATAGAGAGCTCTGTACTGGATTGTCTATCTTATGTACTAAATTCTCATGATTATACTACTACTACTTTAGCCTACCCTAAATAACCATGTGTTTGTCTTAAGATTAACATATGTTATATATGCTATATGATATTATCTTTCCAGAATCTTCTACTTCCTTCCATTGCTACTCTGTGACTTAGAACAGTGTCATGTGACTTGTGACAGTAATATCATATCCAAATCTTAACTCTAGTTTCTAAGATAAAAGAAAAAAAAAGAAAAATTAAATTAAAGAGAAAATCAAAAGAAATATGGGTTCAAACTTCATAAGTCTAACAGCAAGTTGAATGCAACACATTTGTTATTAGTGGAGCATTAATAGTGTTTATATAATAGTAGTCTTTCTCAGCTTATATTCTTTGAAATATAACATATGCTTTCTATACAATTTTTAGATATTATAACAAGAAGTTCTGTTAGATTGAACTACTACTTATACAAATTGCACTTAGTATATGTACACTACTTCTAAGCTTACTCTAAGGTTTATGATATAAATTAATTTATCTACTAGAATCTTTTATTATTTTTCATATTATATAATAATAAATATGCAACTTGCTATGTATTCTAGTAATATTATATTATATAACCATGGTCATGTAATGACTTGATTTCTTTTTCTTTTTCTTATTTTACTTTACTTTATCTTAAATAAAAGTATAATATGATATCACATATAATGGTCATACAAGTTACAAAAGTATGATGGAGGTGTGATATTCTTTATAGAGTAGTCATATATGTTACAGTCATAGTCACATAATCATGTAACACAAATCAGGATGTAAAAGATTTTAAAACAGATAATATTATATAGTATGATAACAATATATTGGCCTTTAGAATAGGTTAGTTATACCATGTACATAGACTATCTTATACTTAGAACTTTATTGAGTTTTTATGTTACTCAATATAAAAGACATCTTTTGTCTTGAACTTAAGTTATAACAAACACATTGTTATATGCCAAGTCCAACCTTGAAAATAGCCTGTCTTCCATAGTAGTATTATTTCATTACTTATTTTTTATGGTGATTGTTACAACTTAAGACTTAATAACTAGTTAAAAGAAGAATCTTGTATAAGATTTATACAAGAGAACTTGATAGAGTTCCTAAGTATAATATATCTTACTTATATACTACACTAAACCTAGCCTATCCTAAAGAGTATGTATATTACATACTGTTAACCTATGATATAATATTATTATTTTGAAATCTTCTATATTCTTTTGTGATATATAACCATGTGATTATGACTTGTGACAGATGTGTGATACTATATCACATTGTATAACAGTTTGTAATAATTATATATGATGTCATGTTAAACCCTAATCTTAAGTTAAAAGAAATAAAATAAAATAAAGTTTATTATTTATAATTCTAACAGTGATGTTATCTGATATCAAAACCTTATGAGTACTTGGTCTTTTATAGTAGAGTTCACTCTCTTATAGACTTAGTTTTCCACAGCAAAGTTCTTTTATTATTATACTTATATATAAGAATTGTTAGATATACTGTAATCTTTAGTCTAATAATTGAATATTTTTTAATACTAAACTTCAGTATTTTATGGTAACATACTTTCTTATCAGAACTTACTTCCTTGATCTCTACTCATTTCTCTGAAGTTACAATCCTATAACAGACAAATAGTACAGCATATAAGCTGAAGCCAAAGTTGTTCTGTAAAGTCTATGACTCTGCACTTCTTATCCAAGTTTTTATACTTGGTACAAACTAAGCTAACTCTATGAACTTTTGCCCTCAAGAAATAAAATATACTTGATATATATAGTGCTACTTAAAATTCTCTAAAAGATAGATTTGAGATTTGGACTTTAAGTTATAGATTTTTTTTCTCTTTTTATAGACTTATTGTCACAAACTTCATTTAGCTTGTATTTCTACAACCAATAGACTGATTCTTACAAACTGAGTTGTACTGTAAAGCCCTAAATGATGGCTATCTGCACATATGTGGAATGTATAAAAGTAACAACAAAAAACTGAGATATTAGGTCATTAGTAACTGTAAAAGTTTTGTTGGCTAATATCTCATGAATTCACATGATTGAACTTGCATTGGAAAGTGCTCATTAAACTGTTTCTGATGATATATAGTATATTCCAAAGCAATAAGTATTCATAAAGATATAAGCATATTAATGTAGTAACATAACTAGTTACTTTCTAAAATTAGTCTGACATCTGCTATGAAAGATGATAGCTCCTATCAGGTATGAGTTTTGATTATGTGATGGAAACAGCTTGCATACAGACTATTACTCTTTTGTATATATACTTCTGTGTCTAAAGATTAGATCTTAGACTTAACAACATTAGTTTTCATCATTTATCATCAATATTTATCTTTTTATCATTGACATTTGTATTGATATTTATCATCATTGTCATCATTATTAAACTTTTGAATCACTTCTAAATCTCTGAGAGCATATCTAAGGTTTAAATATCACAAACAAGTGAGTATTTTATTTTGTGATATTGTGGCTAGGGAAATAGTAGTATAGAGAATAACTAAGAAGACATTATAGAGATAGTTTCTAAAAAATAGGATGACCAGAAGTCTAAGTGATAAGTTGTCAAGAGATGAAATATGAAAGGCTAATTCATGTGTAAACAAGCACAGATATAGAAGTACACCTAGGTATAGTTAGAGTTCTAACTGAAAGTTAGGAAGCAGAAGTCTTGGAAGTCTTGAAAGTCAGTTTATGATATATATTCAGTCAAACTTATGAATAATACTTCTTCTCTCATCTAGTGCAGATCAACTTTGTTTATTTGATGTCAGTTACTTTTCAGACATCTTTACTAGACTTTAGAGTGATTATATGAATTTCTATTTAATATCCAAGAACTATCTAGGTTTAGAATAATTGTTTACAGTTCTTATTTCCTAGATATTATATTAGATAGAATACTTAATATGTAAGTCAAATGTAACTAGTTATACTGTATATTCCTATCTTGAAAACTAGCACAATATTTTGGTATTGGTAGTAGCATACCTTTTTATTCTTCAGATAGTTAAGTATACCCTCTGAAATATGTAATCAGTATAATAAGTAGAGATATATGTAAATAAGTATAAATGTTTATATGTTTTCAAAGAGTCTGTTATGAATTTCAGTTTCTAAGATGTAAACTATACTTAATAGATAGAAGAAATTTTAACATTTTCCAGAATATTGAATCTTTACTATAAAACAGCCTTTTTTAACCTCTCTAGCTTCTTCTAGTATTATAGTTGTGTCTTTTCTTCAAAAAGTTGATAGTTTTCTTCTTTCTTGTTTTTACCTTTGTCACTAAGTGAGCCTTTTCTTCTATCTTTGTTACTTATTTTAGACAGGTCATTATTGCTATTATTACTTGCTCTTTAACAACCTATCTATGTTACAACTCAAAGACCTTAGAGTAGGTTAATAGAAAGAACCTTGTATCAAGGTTAATACAAAAGAACTCAATAGAGAACTCTGTACATGATCATCTATCTTATATACTAAACTATGATGGTCCATACCACTACTTCTCTAGCCTATCCTAAATAACTATATGTTTGCCTAAAGATCAATATATGTAATATATTGTATAATATTACTTTTTACACTCTTTTCTGTGACCTTGTGACTTGTGACTGTTACTGTGACCATTTCATCTGATGTGACTAATGTGTAACAGTATAATTGTGATATTACTCTAACTCTAACCCTAGATCCAAATAAATAAATAAAAATAAAAAGAAAAGGGAATTTAAATAAAAAAGCTAGTATCCAGGCTTTGCATATTTGATAATCTATAAGTCTAAGTAGACTTTACTTAACTCAGACATTAAGTAATAAGTACTCAAAACTATAATACTTAATATAAGAGTAAAAATATTATAAGGGAAAATACAATTATTTAAGTAATTATGTAATATCAACTCAGTAGTATTACCTAATAAAATGGAAAGAAATATTGTTTGAAAAGAAGAGATTATATTAAAGAACTAGAGCTAAATATGATAAGTAGTAATCTTTAGAATATCAGAAATATAGTAGTAAAAGAAAAGAAGTGAAATTTTTTCTCTTTCCGAACTTATACAATAGTTATATAAATACTAGGTAAATTAATAAAACTTCAAGAGCTTATATTAAAGTCAAGATTAATCAACTTTTTATTATTATTCTCTCTTATTTTCATTTTCATTTATTTCTATCTTTTTATTTTGTAACTTAGATAACTTATTATGGTATACTTAAACTCTTATATTTTATTTCTTGAACAATAAAGAGACATATGATCATAGTTATATAATATAATATTATAGGCTTAGAATATTATAAAAACTAGAAAGATAACATCAAGGTATATATCTATTGTTAGTATAGATCATGTGTTAGTAGTATATATAGTATAAAAATACATTGGAGGCTTTTTGTTGAGTTCTCTTATGATCTTTATAAGATTTTTGTTTTATAAGATTACTTAGTATATTATTGATTATTTTAATTAGTAGTTGTCACAATATAACTATTACACAATATAACAAAATATCATGGCTGTTATAAGTTTGCTACACATATCATAGTTATAGTCATATTATTACATAACATAGAAAAGGATGTAGAAGATTTTGAAATAATAATATTATAACAATATAATCATTACTATTATAATTTGAGTTTAAGATTAAAACTAATATAAAAAACTTAATAGAGTTCTTGATACAATATATCTATACTAGACTAATAGTCTGTATACAACTATATCTAACTTATTCTAAAGATTATGTATTATATATAAAATCAATATATAGTAAATATATTGTATAATATTATTTCAGAATCTTTTATATTTTTCTTCTATATTATATGATTATATGAATATGACTATGTAACTAATATATGAAATTTTGTAATAGTATAATAGCTGTAATAGTTATATGTGATATTATATTAAACTCTAATTCTTACTTCTAAATAAGGAAAATAAGAGAGAAATAAAAAAAGTCTATTATTTTTGATTCTGACAACTATATATTAGCTTTATTCAAACTTAAAAGTTAGTAAAAGTTCACAGGGTTTGCTAGTAAGTTAATTCTTCTTATATTCTCTAAACCTTGTCATTATTAATAATAAAGAAGACAGTTGCTAACATTAGAAAAGACTTCAATATCTTATCAAGTAAAAAAGTTTTAGTCTAGAAGCAAACTTCTGAAAGAATGTCTTGAATATATTTGTATCTAACTGGGTGGCTGAGTTTTACTAATTATATTTAGAAGTTCCTCAATTTATCTAAGTAGTCAATTTCTATGCTATTAGCTTCAGATTTTATCTATTATTTTGAAAGTCTAAAGGAGAGGTGAATATAAAAGAACATTGACTTCTATACTCTTATTTATACCCTAACTCTTATCTATTATCTAAGATTTTATTTATTACTGATTATTCTCATTTGTTATCTGCTATATTGTTTGTTACTTCAAATCTATTGCCCATTATTTCCTTGTCTTTTCTTATTTTCTAGTAGATTGTTATTATACTTAGTTTATTATTCTAGAAAGTTCTATAGTTCTTGGCTATTTCTAGCCATATGAGTACAATTGTTAGATTAGTAGTATTCTTTTTGATTAGTATGGACTATTAGAGTATTTAAGAAATATCTTATTTCTAGCAAAATCTTATTCTGTTCTTTTAGATTTTTTTTAAAAGTGTGTCATATACTGTGTAAATTTTGATAATAAAACTTAGGTTCTTTCTGAAATTTTGAAGCATCTTTCACAAGTTTTGTCATGGTATACTTGAACCCTTATATTTTATTTTTATTTTATTTTTATTTTATCTATTTTCTTTTCTTTTCTTTGTCTTTTATTTATTAGATGATGAAGAGGCATGTGACTGCAGTCACATCATACATCACATAATGTGATGTTATAGATCTGAATCTAGCAAAAAGAACTAGAACAATAACATTAAGAGCATAGCTACAACATGTTCATCTTGTGATAACAGTACAGTAGACTTATAAATAACATATGTAGTTTAGGATAGGACTTGTAATAGTAGTATATATAGTATAGAAATACATTGGGAACTTCTTGTTGAGTTCTCTTGTGATTCTCACAAAACTCTTGTGACTTAAGACTACTTTAGTACACTATTAATTATTTTGATTAGTAGTTGCTACAACATGTTTCCACCTAGTTATTCTAACATCACCTCTTTCATTCTTATTCTGATGTGCAGCTTATAAGCTGTAATGAATCTTACTACCTAACTTACCTCTCTATTAAATAATAGTAGTCTTTCTATCTCTCCTAACCTTATTTTCTTTATGGTCCTGCCCTCTCTACTCTTCTTACTCTTTATTACAAATTTTATTCAACCTGTATCTATACAACTAGTAAACTGATTCTCAAAAATAAGTTGTACTGAAATGCTTCAAATAAAGGTTATCTGTATATATATAGGAATGTACAAAAATAATAATAAATCACTAAGATATTAAACCACTAGTAACTATAAAGTTTCATTAGCTATTTGAATGGCTAGATGTATTCATACAATCTAATTTGTGTTGGAAAGTGCTCATCAAACTGTTTCTGATAATATATGATATATCACATAGTAATTAGTATTTATAGATATATGAAATTGTCAAAATTAAAAACAGTAAACTTAAATTTTTTCACTTGTCTTTTTCATTTTCATTTTATTTTTGGACTTAAAATTAGGGTTTAGTGTAATATTACATGACACTGTCATATTGATTGCTTCTTTCCTCTTATCACCATCTTACATGGTAGTGTCTATTGGAAATTTAGCAAATAAACTGTTTTCCTCTTCAAACTTCAGTATTTCTACAATGACTAATTCACAAGCTTTCTCATTACCAACTGTGTTTCCTTCAAACAGTATGGAGATAGACTTCCTTCCAGGACCAACACCTGAACCTGACAACCACAATGAGGTAAGAGGTAGAAACCTCTCTACTAATAGGAGTATATCTAAGGACTCATCGATATCCTTAACAAAGTCTTCAGTTGCATACCATGAAAGAATGGTAAACAATGGCATGGATGTCAATAAAGAACTAGTGGAATCAGCTTCTGCTTTGTCTTACAAGATGGAGTAGGAAAGAGCAATTCATATCAGCAAGGCAGCTAAACAACAAGGAAACATAAGGCCAAAAGGTGGAAACCTTGAGGCACCAAACTCAAACCCTAAATGTATTCCCAATGTGGATCAATGTGATCTTTCTACTCATGGCACAGTCTCCCAAACAGAAGATGATAGTGTCATCAACATCCAACTTCCGTACAACTCACAAGCCCCAACCAAACTGGATCTCTAGAGTGGTAACTTCCACCCCATATCACTGCACAGTTCTATTGAACAAATTGCATCTAATGTAAAAGGTATCAAAGACTCCTTGAACTTTATGGCAAGGTATATCTCCAATAAAAAGATAAACCCTTCCAAGGCAAATGAACTTGAGGATTTTAACAGCATGGGTGATTCTATCTGGAATTTTATCTCATTAGTGTACCAGGCTAACTGGGACTCTCTTCATACTGATAACCAGGCCACAACTCTTAGGGCAAAAATCTCATCCAAATTCACTCCAAGAATTACTTCAAACCCTGGCAAAAACAACAAGGAAATCCCTAAGCACGTCCCAGTGATCATTGAAAAAATTCCT
>Ga0157359_1001331_pt1 | contig 10059 bp, 14 predicted proteins | sample AttcapACBM3_FD_111482 | JGI IMG/M metagenome (GOLD analysis project Ga0157359, IMG submission 111482) | Fungus gardens microbial communities from leaf cutter ant in Botucatu, State of São Paulo, Brazil - Atta capiguara ACBM3 | ecosystem: Host-associated > Fungi > Mycelium > Unclassified ...
AAGATAGTCGCCGCAGCGGTAGCGCTCTTTCAGCGCCTGCTCCAGTTGTGCGGCGACAGCCTGATAGACAGTGGTCGGATGTCTGGATAACTCCATCACGATGAAATCCTCACGGGTTACAGAATGGGAACGCAGTGATAAGACGCTGCGGGATGGGGTTAGCCTGAGGGAAGCAGATGACAGAACGGTGACGCGGGGGTGAAGGAGAGGTGAATGTGAGAGTCAGGATAGAGGGACGTTAAGGCTCAGAGGTTTATGAAAATAGTGTTCAGCATGAAGCAATCGGCCCCGCTCTCCCGATAACGTAGTCAGAGTGCAGCACAATGGCTTCACACCTGATGCCGGGATTCAAACCAGGGCGTAATAAGCATATGTGGAATTGCCAGTGCGGCTAGCGCAGTAAAGAGTGACTGAATACCCGCTTTGTCCGTGGGATGCATTAGTACAATGGTGCCCGCCGCCAACAGGATTGCTGCTGTCAGTATCGGCCATGTCGCTTGCAGGTAGCGGATGGTACTGTTGCACCCCAGCCGATCGCGCCGCTGCCGGGTTTGCGGGAGCGCATGCAAAATCAGAAAGCCCATTGAAAAACCGACGAAAGGCGGAAGGAGTAATAACGCCAGTGTACCGGCCAGAAGACGCCTGTCCCGGCGGAGTAAGCCCACAAAAATAAGGCCTGCTGCACAGAGTCCCCCTGTGAGGGCAATACCCATAGCAAAAGAGTCTGGCAATGAAAATCCCAGCCCCGCCTCATGCAGAATTGTGCTGAACGCCTGCAAATGGAGTGTTGCTGGCGTCGCTATCATGCTTATTCCCCGCGCCAGGCGTTCAATGCTGCATCCATGAGGGGCATCCTCAAGTGCAAAATGTATGGCAGAGGCCAGGAGAAAAATGGGCAGCGCCAGTGCCGGCGCACCGTGCCACCAGAACAGACAGAGGACAATGACCAGCCCATAGGCGGCAAGGAACGGGAACTGACGCTCGCGTTTAACGACGTCAAGATCGCTGGCACCGTGCGCCATGCCGATAAGGCCAATCGCTACGGTCGCAAACAGTACCTGGCCCGCAAGGGGACTGAAAGAGGCAGCCAGCGCTGCCCCCCAGAGTCCTGCCCATCCGAACCGCCCCTGGCCTGTCATCTCCGTACTGCACCAACAGGCACGGCATGAGAAAGGGCTTTCTTCACGTTAGCCGCGGCGTAGAAGGCATAGAAAACTTTTGCGATGATATCCAGAATCAGGAATGCCCAGACCGATGTTGCATCAGTGATGATCCTGAGTCCTTCCGGACCGACCAGAAAAACGATCGGATAGATAAACCATACGATGGTCAGCAAGGCCACATTTTTGTTGTAGGCGCCTGCCAGCGCGTTACCCCGCGTAGCGGCTATGGCACGCAGCGGTCCCCAGAGCAAATAAACAACGCCCAGAAATGCCGCGCATGACCACAGATACCAGACCCATTTCGCGACAGAGGTTTCCGCCAGAGAAGAGACCAGGCCGGTGATGATCATCATCACATCCAGCACAATAATGGCCGTCAGAAAGCCGCCCATTTCACCCGGCTTACCCTGTTCATGGAAAGCCAGCATGACCAGCCCCGCCAGCAAGAGAGGTGTTGTCACTGACCAGTCAGCATAACGTGCCAGATACACTACCGTACCATTGTCCAGCGTGAGGTTGCCTAACCCGAACGCCATAGCCAGATAGGCAGTGGCAGCAATAAACGGGACGGATGCGTGCACGAGTGTATGGTGACCAAAGGGATATTTCTTGTCGCCCGTCGCGTAGATAATCAGTGATGCGATTGCCATCACCGAAAACCCAATCATGAATGCGGTTTGATCCATTTATCTCTCTCCTGTACTAAGACGCCCGAATCGGGCCAGCAATGCAGTGATGAATTATCGTTAAAAACCATTTATATTCATTCAAAGAATATGCTGACAGTATATGACGATATTTTTATTGTGCTTGCTGGGAGAAAATCACGCTTTTTAATTTAAAATAATAAAGTTAAATTAACGTCTTTTGTGAGCCTTTTAAGCAGTCGATATAAAAACCAATGTAAAGTTGTGTTTCTCAGCGTTTCGCTTCCCTACCAAATCTTTATGAACAGATAATACACAATACCATCCTAAACAATTGATTTTAATATCAAAAAAATGACATACAAGCCGCAAACCCTGGCCTTTGCACAAGCTAAAAAAATTGCAATAATTTTATTTTTTAATGGTAAATTTAAAACTGCACGCTATGAGAATGATGTGGTGCGATCTCTCATAAAGTTGAAACAACATCAATAAAACCCATTCTTATTCTCTGAGAGAGATAATAAAGTGATGAAAAAAATAAAAAATTTCGCATATTAAATACCCGAACGCTTTTAAGGGGTAAATGCGTAAACTGAGGCTTTTCACAGAGAGAATAATCTCTTAAGCAGGGTAATACTGACATTCTGCGGTGGGTTCTGCCAGCAGTTGCGCGGAAGGGAGATAGTCGCCGCAGCGGTAGCACTCTTTCAGCGCCTGCTCCAGCTTTGCGGCAACAGCCTGATAGACAATGGTCGGATGCCTAAATAACGCCATCCCGATGAAATCCTCACGGGTTGCAGAGTGGGAACGCAGTGATAAGACGCTGCGTGATGGGGTTAGCCTGAGAGATGGGGTTAGCCTGAAGGAAGCAGATGACAGAACGGTGACGCAGGGGTGAAGGAGAGTTGAATGTGGGGGCTGGAGAGTGCGGGTGTTTGTTAGTGTGAGTGATGAGGCTGCAAGCCGTCACGCAGGAGGTTATGGCTCCTGCAAGCGAGTCATTTTCCCCGCCAGGCGGGGCGCAAAGCCATCAGAAGAACGTTATTCCCTGATAAGGCTGAGTCAGGCAGGCTCTGATACGGCTCTCCAGATCGCCATCATGGATCTCCAGCCTGTGGCCATCGGGGTCCAGAAAGTAGAAGGATTTCCCCTCGCTTTTGTTGCGTTTCCATTCTGTTACCCCCGCCGCTCTCAATCGCTCAACGAACGGCTCGAATTCGTCACCCGCAATAGTGAATGCATAGTGGGTGTAATCATTTCCAGCAGAGACGGTATCCAAAGAGAGACAGAGCCAGAGTTCGCCCAGCGACAGATAAGCGCCATGATCCCATGCAGCTTTGGGGATGAAGCCAGGAGTGCCAGTATAAAATCTCAGGCTACTGGTCAGGTTGCTTACTGCGAGGGTGATGTGATTAAGTCCTGTCAGCATGTAAAACTCTTTATCAGAATGCAGAAGAATTTAATTTATAGGATTTAGATTTCTTTGCACACAAAGAGAATTAAGAACCGGTTGTATATCGGCTGACTCTTTGCCGGAATTACGTCTGAAACAGGAAATTGAAGCGGGTAATACAGCCGGGACAGGTGCGCGTTGAGCGGGTGACAAAGGCCGGGCTTAGGCGCAAGGGACGACGGCCTTCATGGTGTACACTGGCACAAACTCATTCAGCGTTTAAGGAGAGAATATGTACGGACCGGATCCGGCCAATCCCCATCCAATGGAAGGCTTCCCACAGGTTTGTTTTATCAAAAACACGGTGAAGAACCCCAATATCATCATCGGTGATTTTACTTATTATGATGACCCTGAAGACTCAGAAAACTTCGAGCGCAATGTCCTTTATCACTTCCCCTTTATTGGCGACAAACTCATCATCGGTAAATTCTGCGCTATCGCAAAAGGTGTTCAGTTCATCATGAATGGGGCTAACCACAGCATGGCGGGTTTCTCGACTTATCCGTTCTACATCTTCGGAAACGGATGGGAAGCCGGTCAGCCTCAGCCCGGCGATTTGCCCTACAAAGGTGATACGGTGATTGGTAATGACGTCTGGATGGGTTATCAGGCGCTGATTATGCCAGGCGTTAACATCGGCAATGGCGCAATTATTTCGTCACGCTCTGTCGTCACGTCAGATGTCCCGGCCTGGTCGGTTGTGGGTGGCAATCCGGCCAGAGTTATCAAACAGCGTTTCGACAATGAAACCATTTCGACACTGGAGAAGCTGGCCTGGTGGGACTGGCCCGTAGAAAAGATTACCCAACACCTTCCGGCAATTATCTCAGCAGACCTTGAAGCCTTGCCAGACGACTAGCTGTGCAGAAACATCACCGTTCCCTGCGGGCAAACGGTGGCATTCATCCGTAATGCGTTGGGATAGCTTCGTACAGACTGATATCCATACATGTCAGATTTAACGCTTTATCGCAGGTTAAAACAGGAGTCGTTATGCTCTACATCTTTAGTGGCCTTCCGGGTTGCGGAAAAAGCACTATCGCGAAACTGTTATCTGAAAAATTAAAAGCGGTGTATTTACGCGTCGATACGATCGAACAGGCATTGCGTAATGGTTCAGCGGCTTCGAGGGTTATTGGCCCGGAAGGCTATTTCATCCTTTATGAGCTTGCGCGAGACAACCTCAAACTAGGATTACCGGTTGTCACTGACTCGGTGAATGATCTTAATCTGGTGCGTGATAGTTTTCGGGATATCGCAATATCTTCAGGTGTTCCCTGTCTGGAAATTGAAATCCTCTGTTCGGATCCCGAACAGCACCGTGCGCGTGTAGAGAGCAGAATCTCTGATATTCCCGGCTTAAAAGTGCCCGACTGGCAGGCCGTTGTGGAGCGTGTTTATGAGCCATGGAAAAGAGAACATCTGAAGCTGGATACGGCGGGATTATCGCCTGCTGAGTGCGTTGAGGAGATTCTTAAGGTCAGCTGTCACACCTGAGCGCCTATGGCCCGAACTATTGACTGCGCTGAATGTGTTGAACTGAGCGGAGCATCGCGTCCGGCTCTCAGGGTTGAAGCCAATTAAAAAAGTTATCGTCACTCTCTTCGCTCAGGTCAGAGCGACGATATCAGTATGATTTCTGCGAGGATAGAAGAAGCACTCCGGGTCAGATCAGGAGCCTGTGTGTTCCAGGCGAAACTTTACTTTCCAGCATTAAAAAATCTATAACTAAAATTCTCGGGTGCTTATTTAAAGACGTTTAATCAGGGAAAATAGAACCAGGCAGTAGCAATAAAGTCGTTTTTAATTTCAAAAACAGCAACACTTTCCAACGGTTGATCAGATAAACCGTGTATTAACTCATGATCGAAAACTTTATTCCCCATTACGATTCTGGAAATAAGTTCTGCTTTAAGATTCGGATTATTAAAACGGTTATTCACGTAAAATTCACGTAAGGACTCCTTCCCGGTGGTAGCAGGACTTTCACCTGGCATCCTATAACCTTTGAAATCCTCTGAAAAGCAAGCGATGAACGCGTCAATATCATGGGCATTGTAGGCTTCAAACTGCGCCTTTACTGGCGAATCTACAGACATGGCAACCTCATCCAATTGAATTTATATGAATTAAAATTGAATAAATAACCATATGATACGCAGATAAACAAGTTATGAGCAAGCTGAATTCGATTCTTATCCAGTCTGTTGCTGGCATAACGCCGCCGTGACAACACACATCGCGCTATAAGGGATAGCAGACGTAACTCTCTGTTATTAAAAAAGGATCACTGAAGTGACAGGTGATAATTGTCAGGAAGCAAGTCACATTGCGTGCAGTGGTTCACAGGCTAAAGCATACGCAATGTGAACAACCTTGAAGATAAGCTAAGTGCTTAAAGGGTGACACGGCGGGTTGGCAAAAGATGATAGTTAATCAGGACGTTGCAATAAATCAGTCTGCCAGTCGAGCACATGAATGCGCGAGATAAACACGCATACCGGCTTTGTTCGCCTGAAGTGCGCCATACTTAACTATGACTCTGCAGGTGGACGCGTCGCCAGCTTCCCATAGCCCGACAACATTTCAGTAGCTTCATCCATCCGCTGACGATCCAGTTTATAGAATACCCAGTTCTTGATGCGTTTCGAGGTCATAATTCCCGCTTTAGCAAGAATCTGTAGATGACCTGTCACAGCAGGCTGACTCAGACCAATTTTTTCAGTGATGAACCCGACACACACACCATCCTCAACCAGATCGCCGTCCTGCTGCTCCGGAAAATGTGACCTGGGATCGGAAAGCCATTCAACAATGACGAGCCGATGCTCGTTGCCCAGGGCGCGGAAAATATCGGCCATCGATGTCTTTGCGTTGTTCATATAGCCAATCTCCTATATAGTAATTTTCTTATATAAATTAAGCGGGCATATTATGACAACTCAGACTCAAAGGCCAATGGACGGTGTCACGCTGAAAGCTATCTATGCAGCCGCAGGGCGAATCAGGCAAACCATATGCAGAACCCCACTGGAGCCTGCGCAGACGTTGTCTGCCCTTGTCGGAGCGGAGGTCAGGCTTAAGATGGAAAATCTCCAGCATACGGGTAGCTTTAAACTGAGGGGCGCCGTAAACGTTCTTGCCTGTCTCGATGCGGATCAGCGAAGTGCAGGTGTCATCGCCCCCACCGCGGGAAACCATGGCTTAGGACTCGCCTGTGCAGGTCATGCAGCTGGCATACCTGTATCCATATTTTTGCCCTATTCCGCAGACCCTATAAAGGTCTCGGCAATGAAAAGTTATGGTGCTCAGATAACTTTTTTTGAAGACATTGAAGAAGCAAGGCAGGCCGCCCTTGTCACAGCGGAACAGTCCGGGGCGACATTCGTCTCAGCCTACAATAATGAGCAGATGATTGTCGGGGCCGGCACCGTCGGTCTGGAAATCATGGAGGAATGGGCAGATGCCGACGTTATTCTCGTCAACATTGGCGGCGGCGGGCTGGCCTCAGGCATTGCAACGGCCATCAAAGCCATAAACCCTGCTACCGAAGTATGGGCTGTGCAAAGTGAAGCTAGCCCGACTTTTGCCAACTGGACAGAGGCAGGGGAAACGATTCCTGTCGAATTATCGGCGTCAATCGCCGAAGGCATCAGTGGCTATATAGAGCCTGAAGCGATGACCTGGCCACTGATACGTGACCGCGTTGACCGTGTTCTACTTGTTTCAGAAGCCGAAATTAAAGCAGCAATGCTGTTCATGCTAAATCAGCACAGCCATGTCACAGAGCCTTCCGGCGTACCTGCGGTTGCAGCAGCCCTTCGTTATGCGAAGGAGCTGAGCGGGCGTAAGGTTGTCTGCGTCGTAAGCGGCAGAAATATATCTGGCTCACGCTATCTCAACTTAGTTAATGAGGCCGCTCGCTGACGACATTGCGCATTCCACTCAGCGCGGGTAATTTCCCAAAGCTCAGAATCCAGAAGGCCGCTGACATATTCCTTCTTAACAGTTTTAATAAGCCGCATTCCGCTACTGACTGAAATACGCTGAGAGCGGCTGTTAGCGGCGGCTTTAGGTGCGCGTAATACCGCCTTATTCAACACATTAAACCAGTAATCCGTAGCCGCAATACTCGCCTCACGCATAAAGCCGTGCCCCTGATATTCCGGTGCGAGCCAGAATCCGCGATTGTTATCTTCTACATCGTAAAGGCAGATCAAGCCCATGAGTTTGTCCGGTGTTTCACAATGTCTGATCGTCCAGCACCATGCAATTCCTTTGGCCATGTCAGGCAACGCAACGTTATTGACATAATTCTCAGCACCATTCTCTGGATAAGGCCAGGGGACCGACGCCACCATATAACGAACGATTTCCCAGCGAGGATAAAGCTTCTGGATCTGTTGAGCATCTTCGGCAACTAATGGTTTTAATATCAACCGATCGGTTGTAAGCGTGGGGATTCGCATGGGCAATGATCCTTTAATAGACAAACTTCTGGTCAGGTTTTATCTCTCTTAAAATACCCCTACCGTCATCTGTTACATCATGCAAAGATGGCATTATGGCTTCAACGTCCGCGCCTGGCACGTAACGGAGATGAACGCAGTGAAATTTACGCTGAGAGTAATCCGCGGGGTAACGTTTAAGGGAAAGTCTGCGTTTCCATTCATGCATCCCATCACCTGAATTTTTAGGGATATCCTTTTTAATTTATCCGGGAAAAGGGTGTGGTGAAATATTTCAAACGTGACAAAGCTCGTGGGCACGTAATTTCCATTCGTCAAGCTGAGTGGGGTGGTCAAAAGAGTAATAGACGTTAGCGTCCTCAGGCAGAATATTATGCAGTGCCTGCAGGCAGTTGGCCTCACAGGGCCGCAATTCAATATAGGCACCCGTGATGGGTATGACATCATCCGTGGAAAAGCGTTCTATGCGGTTTATCGCGGCAACCAGTGCGGCCATTTCACCATGCAGTTTGACCCAGTTATGGGTATAAATGCCTGGCGGCATGCTTACATGCATCTGACTGTTTCCAAACGCATAGCGAATGTTACCCCGGAGCCTGTACTCGACTACTGCACAGCAGGACTCAGGACCGAAACCTGGCTGTTTCACTAATTTCTTTTTGTCTTCCAGCGTGCGCCTGACAATCGGATAACCGGAATTAAGGGCATATTCAGTTTTTATGAGTTGCATCAGAGCGTCCTTTACTTGACCATTATTAATCAATCATATGGGGTTCCGGCGCAAAACTCCATAAGAACAGGACACTCATGAGCTAGGAAAGTTAAGGACCTCTTAATAAGAATGCTTTAATCATCCTGTCAGAGGCATGCTGCACCAACGATGGCGCCGACAGAGAACCTTTAATTGATAGCCCACCACGAAAATCCGGATTTCTCCCAACGTGCCTTAAACGCGCAGTTTATAAATTTTTCTGAAATCCTTTCTCCTGTAAGGTTTTCACTGGATGTCAAACTCGCTATCAATGAACCCATCACGCTGTTAACGACGTCTGCTACTGACACAAAGCGGACATACATACCAATGCTTCATCTCCCCTGAAAGACAACGGAGCAATAGCCATCAGGATACTTACACACCTCTGAGACTATTACTCACTCCCCACTCATACTCCTCAAAAAGACTATTCCACTACTGCTCTCCCAACCTTCTCCGACCCGCTATCCGTCAGCGACGCTCTCACCTGTGGCAGGCTTTCCGGGTAATTCTGCTGAATAAACTCAATCATCTTCTCACGCACATAACAGCGTAAATCAAAGGCGATCGGCGAGTTCTGGGCAGTCATCAGCATCCTGATGGTCATGGTTTTCTCGGTGGTGTCGGTTACCTGAAGCACTGAGGTTTCCTGATCCCAGAGTTTGGTTTCACTCAACACCTTCTCGAAATGCTTGCGCAGTGGCTCCAGCGGCATCGAGTAATCCACGTAGAGAAACACTGAGCCTAAAATCTGGGCGTTGTTGCGCGTCCAGTTCTGAAACGGATTCTCGGTGAAGTAGGTAATCGGCAGCACCAGACGACGCAGATCCCAGATGCGCACCACCACATAGGTCAGGTTGATCTCTTCAATCCAGCCCCACTCCTTTTCCACCACCACCGCATCATCAATCTTGATGGGCTGGGTAAAGGCAATCTGAATACCGGCAAACAGGTTAACCAGCGACTTCTGTAAGGCAAAACCGATAATGATACCGGCGACACCGGCACCGGCCAGAATGGTAGTGCCGAATTTACGCACGCCGGGGAAACTCAGCAGAATCAGCGAAACACAGAACAGCACCAGGATGACAATAACAACTTTCTTAACATAGATAATCTGGGTGCGGATTTTTCGCGCGCGCAGGTTATTGGAAATATTAATGTCATAGCGGATATAAAGCATATCCTGCGCCACGTTGGTCAGCCGGATTAAGACCGAGCAGAATGACATGATAATAAAGACGTTGATGATATTGGTGATGAGATCGAGTGATTCAGGATGAAAATCAATGTAGTTAATCCCGACATTGATCATTAATAACGGCACGAAAAAGAACATCGAACCGCTGAGGTGCTTTTCCAGGGATTTGAATAGTTTTCTGTCACGGCCCTGCCAGTAGCGGATAAACACGAGCAGGATAAGGCGAGCCAGAAAACCCAGCACAAATGAAAGCGAGACGAGTAATACAACAGGCACCCATGACGGGAAACCAGATAACTCACCGAATAACAATGGCATTATTTTCCCTTTTTGTTAGCTGACAGGCTAAAGCTGTCAGATAAGTGA
>Ga0157359_1001335_pt1 | contig 10044 bp, 9 predicted proteins | sample AttcapACBM3_FD_111482 | JGI IMG/M metagenome (GOLD analysis project Ga0157359, IMG submission 111482) | Fungus gardens microbial communities from leaf cutter ant in Botucatu, State of São Paulo, Brazil - Atta capiguara ACBM3 | ecosystem: Host-associated > Fungi > Mycelium > Unclassified ...
AATCTACTAACCAAGTTCCTACTAGGTATTCAGATAATATGTAAGACTCAAATTCTGTCATTGATCTTATGTTCCTTAGGCCAAATTCTTTGGCAAGAAATTCAGAAGTGCTATTAACAAGTATAATAATTTATCTACATCTGGTCCAGATAGAGTATCTTGGAAGTATCTCAAAGTGATTGTCAAAGATGATATATGCCTAAAGAATTTTATCAACATTGCTAACACATATATCAACTTAGGATATTGGCCTTTGTACTTCAAATAGCTGATGTCTATCATTAATCCCAAGCCTAATAAGACTTCATATGACTCACCCAAAATGATTTGACCTATTGTTATATTGAATATACTTAGTAAACTCATTGAGAAAGTCATTGGGGAAAGACTGCAATTCCAAGCTATTTCAAACAAATTTGTCCATTCTAATCAACTGGAAGGATTAAAACAATGTTTAACTATGGACACTAGCATCTTTCTAACTCACCTGATTTGAGCAGGGTGGATCAAAGGTTTTCGAACAAGTATGCTTGTGTTTGATATTGCTTAATTTTTCTCTTTGTTAAATCATTGACATCTCCTGTTGATTTTGGATGAAGCTAGTTTTGACCTAAGAATATCAATATTCTTTTTTGATTATTTAGTAGGCAGGAAAACCAAATATTTGTGGAGCAATTTCTCTTCTCCATTCTTTAATGTTGATGTTGGGATAGGGCAAGGCTCAGTCTTATCTCTGGTTTTATCAGTCTTTTATCTTTCTCTTATTTTTCATATTTGTGAAAAAAATATTTGAAAATCTAAAAATTCCAGTTTCTCTTATCTCTTTTGTAGATGATGGGCTTTTCATATTACAAGAAAAATCATTTGAAAAACAAATTCTCATCTTTTTGGTAGTTACAATGTCATTTCTTCTCTTCTTGAACAATTTGGACTTGTAATCAAATATGGGAAGACTGAAATTTTTCAGTTTTCTAGATCTCATACATTCCATCCTCCTCCTTTGGACCTCAATACTCTTGGAAGACCTTTTCTTCATCTTATAAAAATATGGCATTATCTAGGATTTATCTTTGATAGAAGTCTCATATTCTAACAATATATCACATTTTATTTCAACAAAGCTCTATCAATGGTCAAATGCATGAAAATGCTTGGCAATTTCTTATGTGGTATAAATCCTCATCAAAAATGACTCTTATACAGAACTTGTGTTCTACCTATTACTTTCTATGTATTTTCTCTGTGGTATTACAACACTGTACCACTTGCATACTCTCTCAAAGAACTTAGAAAAATACAAAGAAGAGTAGCATTATGGATACTAAGAGCTTTTCACACTTCTCTTACCTTGGGAAACAAAGCAATAGCAGACTTGGTTCTAATTCATCTTCATCTTCAAAAGAACCATGGATGTTATCAACTCAGAATTTCCACTCTTTCAAATAACCATGCTATTAAATCACTTCTGAAAAGGAAAAATTCTGAACATACAAATTTCTATAGGTTATTGCTAGAAAATTTGACTCCTAAGCAATGGCTAAATTTCAAAGGTCCTATTATAGACACTAATAATTGTCTTAATGGAATTTTTCCATCTTTTAATTCTCTTAATTATGAAATTTCACCTAGAACTCAATAAATTGACATTTTCTCCAGTCATTTTTCATTTTACCATGCTAATCACAAAGACAAAGATAGCAGAGTTGCTCATCTTTGCAAACTTGACAAATATATATTTTATATGTCAAATGACTCCAAGTCAGTTGTTGTGGTCTCAGATGTCAGCATTAAGAACAACATTACTACATCCATTTTACATGTCCATTTGCCTTCTAATCTCATCAAGAAAACCATCCATCATGCAGTCAATGTCACATCTACTAAAGCAGAACTATTTGCTATTAGATGTGGTATTAATCAGGCCATTCAAATCTCTGATATTAATCATATTACTATCATTACAGATGCTATACATGTAGCACATTGTATCTTCAATTTATTAGTCCATTCCTATCAACTTCAAGCAATAGCTATATTGAAAGTACTTAGGAAATTCTTTAATAAGAATTCTTCAAATTCTATTGAGTTCTGGAACTGTCCTAGTAATGACAATTGGTCTCTTCACTCTACAGTTGACAAAGAGATGAAGAAATTTAATCTCACACCTCTATTTCCATACAAGTTATTCTGAGATTTTGAAAGAAAGAAAAAATGCAACAATATTGGAAAATAACATTTCAAGCTTCTAATACTAGAGATAAAAATTTCCTTGATCTTCTTGACAATGATATCCATCTCTCAAAACTCTCATACACCAAAGGAGGTTCATGGATCAAGTATTTTGGTTACTTGAATTCTTTATGCACTAGAGCTACAAAAGCTATTATTAATCACACTCTTATAAGAGAATACTATCTTAGTTTTTTCTCTAATAAAGACTTCAGTTGTATGTAGTGACTATCCAATAGAGTCAATGTCAGAATTGAAGACAATAGACTTGGTTTCTATTTTATTTTATTTTATTTTATTTTATTTTCTCTTAGATTTTATTGTGAATCATAAGACAAAGAAGACAAAGTGTGACACCATCACAGGTCACATGACAAGGTCACACAAGTCACATGCTCATGTGACATGATGGAACAATGTAGAAGGTCCTAGAAGAAGATGACATCATACAGCATGGTTAACATATGTCGACCTTAAGGCAAACCCATGGTTATTCAGAGTAGGGTTGAAGAAGTGTAGCACGGGCCATCATTAGTTTGTATCTAAGGTAGAAAGTTGTATTAGGAACTCTATTGAGTTCTCTTGTGTTACTCAATACAAGAGTGTGTTTTTTGCTTAACACATAGCTTAAGTCATAATAGTCAAGACATCATATACTTCATGATTGTAGGAGGTTTAACAACCACTGGAATCTGAGAAGAGACATCATTAGTCATTTTGTGTCTTTTCTAGAGTTAAACAGTAATGATTTTTCTTTTGGAGAAAGTATTACATAGTTTTGTAGCTTTTGCTTACTTTGTAGTAGCTATATTTTTTATTTGGTTTTCTTCCATTTTTTTCTATTTCATTTTTCATTTTCACTTGTTGTTTGCTCTTATATAACATAGTTACAAAGTAGCTACCACAGTCTGCCTATACATTCTATGTAATAAATTGTTGTTTTTATTTAAAAAAAGATGATACTTAAGTAATCAGGAACAGTTCAGAATGGAGAGACTGAATTTGAAGAAAGCCAGAGTACTTAGTAAGTGCTTTCAGAGCATGGAAAAGTAGATGAGCAAATGATACTAGCAAACTTTGGAAGACTATAGAGTATTGTGAAAAGGTAAGAGAATACTGGAAAGGAAAGTTAGATAATAAGTATAGATGTGGGAAAGGATTATGGAACATGAAATAGCTGGAAAACATGGAAGAGAAAAGTCTTGGAAGAGCCTGTTCCCTTACAGATGGAGTCTAGAATGACATTGCAAGTAGGGGTGACCTATGGAATTGGTAAAGAAGGAATAAAATAGATACTTGTAAGTAGGAAATGATTATTAGTTTGATATTAGGTTACAAATGAAGAGACAACCATGTGCTTGTAAGACCTCAGAGAGCTTTCTTATGGTTTCAGTTTTCATTCTCCAGTTCTATTCTCTGTATTTTTAAACTAATATATAAACCATGAGTAGAGAAGAGTAAAAAAGAGGACTCCTATCCAAATTTCCTCACTTGAGAGTAGTTTTAACTTCTATTTTATTGAGTGAACATTGTTAGCATCTATTATCACTTTTGGAAAAGTTTTGGAGAGTTCTAGCAGCTTGGAAAAAGCTGGCAAGATAAGTATCAGTTAGTATCTTTAGTTGTAAGGTTTGACTTAAGGGGTGTCTTCAGGATGCATTACCTAGGATAGGTAGTGTTGCTAAAGGCTCTTAAAGAACTTTTCAATCTATTCACTAGATTTTCCAAAGGAGCTTGTTACACAGTGTAAGATTTACTATTTAGAAGTGTGTTAGCAAGGGAAAGTGTTCACAAGCAAATGTTATTCATATTTTCCTTTTAATATCCTTTCTAATCTTATTCTTTTACAGTTCTTTTCAGGGTTTTATGTTTCTAATTTTATTCTATATTATTGTTTTTACACCTTCTCTTGATTTCTAAAGCTGATATTGTTTCCTTTGAATTCTTTTGTGTGTAGTTAAGAGCTAGTGTTGTATAGTTCTTGTTGCACCCTAGCATAACCTCTTTTCTGCTGGACTCCTATTACTGGGTTGCAGAAAACTTATTTATAAATGGACAATATAACTTTGAATAATACTCTTGGTCTCAACTTATGTGTTGTGCCCACCACTTGTCACATGATCATAATTTTAGAAGATCAGGAGTTAGCAAGAAGAGGACTCTTTAATTGATCTTAGTTGGAAGAGTATTGGGGAATTCTTGATCAATTTCCAGACTAAGGGCTACAAAGTATTTACTAGATCTTATATACCAAGTCTGTAGTCAAAACTATGGCTAAGTGTAAGTCTAAGTAGACTTCACTTAACTTAGACACCAAGCAATGAGTGCTCAAGACTGTGATGCTTAATATAAGAGTTGTAAATATAATCTGTAATCCTTAATATAAGAGTAAAGGCATTACAGGGGAAAATGTAATTATTTAGGTAATTATGTAATATATCCTCAGCAATACTACCAAACAAGAAAAGAGGAAATATTGTTTGGAAAGGAGAGATTATACCAAGGAACCAGAACTAGATGTGTTGAGTGGTAATTTTCAGAATTATACTTAGGTAATAGGAATAATTAAGGAGATATTGTAGAGACAGTTTCTAGGATATAGAATGACCAGGAGTCTAGGTGACAAGTTACTAGAAGATGAAATATGAGAGGTTAATCTTGTCATGGTATGCTTGAACCCTTATATTTTATTTTGATTTTCTTTTCCTTTTATCTATTTTCTTTGATTTTATTTTTATTTTATTTTATTTTATTTCTTGGACAATGAAGAGGCACATGACTGCAGTAACATGACATATTACATGACATGATGTCATAGGCCTAGAATCTAGGAGAAGGTGCTGGAAGGATAATGTCAAGATAAATATTAATAATATGTTCACTTCATAGTAGATGCATGGATATTAGAGTAGGGTTATTTATTGTTAGTGCAGACCATGTGTACTAGTATATATAGTGTAGAAATACATTGGGAACTCCTTGTCAAGTTCTCTTGTAATCTCTATGAGATACTTCATTTGTAAGTTTACTTAAGTAGTTTATTGGTTATCTTGACTAGTGGTTGCCACAACAGTAGAACTTGATTACTTTACAAGAACACTGCATTACATGGTCTCCTTACTTCTTTACTCTTTTACTTTACTCTTTATTTGTTATGATTGCCTCCTCATGTCATACAGGTATTTGCTTTATAATCAACATGTGTTAGGTTTTTTTTACTTTTGACTCATTATCTACTGCACTCTGTTGTTTCCTCATGTATGATCAGTCAGTGCCTCATATAGTAGTAGAGGCTTCTTCATGTTTCTCTTATTTATTACCTCAAGGATGCCATATGTATTCCTCATTGTCAATAGGTATATATAGCTGTAGATACTATTCTGTATCCTTATGCTTTACCAATTGACTCATTCCCCATTCTTACCCAAGTCTTTGCTTAAGTTGCAATCTGAGCCAAGCTTAAGGTTGCAACAAGATGCAGAAAGAACAAAAAAAGAAGTTTGAAAAACTAACAGTTGAAGAGGAAATGGAAATAGCAAGAATGGTGGAAGAAAAACAAGACAAAGAGGAAAATTTGTTAGAGATTAGGACAGTGGAAGAAATGGTTCTAAAAAGGTTTCATAAGTATCTAAAGGTGTTTGAGAAGAAAGAATCAGAGAGAATGTCAACAAGGAAGATATAGGATCATTCTATGGATCTTAGAGAAGGATTTGTTCTAAAAAATGAGAAGATATATTCATTGTCAAAAATAGAGAGGGAAGAGGTTTAGGAGTTTGTGAAGGATTAGTTGAGAAAGGGATACATTTGACCATTAAAATCACAAATGTCACTGGTATTTCTTGTGCTGAAGAAGGATGGGAAGAAGAGAATAGTATAGGACTATTAATACTTAAACAGTTGGACAATCATAAATAATTACCTATTGCCACTGATTTCAGATTTGATAGACAGTATTGGGAAGAAGAAAGTTTTTATAAAGATGGATTTGAGGTGGGAGTACAACAGCATGAAGATAAAAGAAGGAGACAAGTGGAAGACAGCATTCTCAATGCCAGAGGGTGCCTTTAAGCCAATGGTAATGTTTTTTAGACTAACAAACTCACTGGTAACTTTTCAGGTGATGATGAATAGTTTGCTTAGAGATATGATAAAGGCAGGAGATGTAGCAGCATTCATTGATAACATAATTGTGGGAATGGAGACAAAGGAAGGATATGATGATATTGTGAAAGAAGTATTGAAGAGGATGGCAGAAAATGATTTATTTGTAAAACCAGAAAAATGTGTATGGAAGGTTAGAAAGGTTGTGTTTTTAGGAGTTGTGATAGGACCAGACAGGGAGAAAGAGAAAGTTTAGGAAGTAATAAATTGGCCAGTGCTGAGAAGCATGAAAAATATACAAAAGCTTTTGGAATTAGCAAATTATTATAGATGATTTGTCATGGACTTCACAAGAGTGGCAAAACCCCTTCATAAAATAACAAGAAAGGATGTAAAATGAAATTGGAGAGAGAGACAGCAAAAAACATTTGAGAAGTTGAAAAAAAGATTTACAATGGAGCCAGTCTTGGTAATACCAGACTTGGACAAGAAAATGAGAGTGGAGGTGGATATGTCAGATTTTGCTATGGGAGTATTATTGATAAAGTGTGAGAATGAGAAGTGGAGGCCAGTAGTCTATATTTTTAAGAAAGCCAAAAGGAATTATAAAATTCATGATAAAGAGATGTTGGTGATCATCAGATGTTTAGAGGCATGAAGATATTTCTTAGAAGGAGCCAAGGATTAGTTCAAAATTTGGATGGATCATAAAAACTTGTAGTACTTTATGAAAGCTCAAAATGTTATGACCTTAGCTTGGCTCAGGTTGCAACTTAGGCAAAGACTTGAGTAAAAGTGGGGAATGAGTCAATTGGTAAAGTATAAGGATACAGAATAGTATCTACAGCTATATATACTATTGACAACAAAGAATACATACAGTGTTCTTGAGGAAACAATAAGAAGAAAATGAGGATGCCTCTACTACCACATGAGGTGCTGACTGATCATACATGAGGGAGCAACAAGGCACAGAAGATAAATGAAACAGAAATGAAATAGCCCTAACACATGTTGTTTATGAAGCAACCACCTGTAAGACATGAGATATTAATTGTAACACAAAAGTTAAATTGAAGACAGACTAGATAAGCCTTATATTTGTCAAGATTTGATTCTACCTTGAAGTATATAGCTGGTGAGAATATTGGGCTGGTAAATAGATTGAGTAAGAGAACAGATTGGGCAGAAAGAGTAGAGAGAGATAATGAAAATCAAGTAATGTTGAAGAAAGAATAGTTAGAAATTAGAGCAATGGAAAAGAGGCAGTTATCAATTGAAGGAGCTGAGAAGAAAATCATAGAAAAGATTAAGAAATCAGAAGCAAAGGATAACAAGGTAGTAAAGGCAGTAGAAGAAATAAAGAAGATATTGTAACAACCACTAGTCAAGACAACCAATAGACCACTTAAGTAAAATTATGAACAAATTATCTCATGGAAATTACAAGAGAACTCAACAAGGAGTCCCTGGTACATTCCTACACTATTTATACACTAGATACATAGTCTGTGCTAGCAATAAATAACCCTACTGTAAAGTACTTGTGTTGTTCATAAGTCTACCATACTGTTACCACAAGACAAACATGCTGTAACCATGCCTTTGATGTCATTGTTCTAGTTCCTTCTACTTCATTCCAGACCTATGACATCACATCATGTGATTGTGGTCTTGTGAATCTTTATCATCCAAAATAAAAAGGAAAATCAAATCAAGAAAAATAAATAGAAAGAAAAGAAAATCAAAATAAAATATTAGAGTCCAAGCATACTATGACACAGCAAAAACCAGCTTTTTTCCTCCTACCACCATCTTGTGTGGTTAGCATTCATAGGAAATAGTAGCGTTTTGTATTCTCTTCATCATCTTTCACTATTATGAGTGAGTTCATCATAAAATCAAAACAATCCAACAACAAGAAAACATCATTGCCTTTCATCAGTCCATTCCTAAGCCCTGGTCTCCAGAGGCCTCAGAATGATTTATCTATGGATTGGAGTGTGGATGTTCCAACTGCTCCTGCCTCACCCCCTCCACATGTTCCTCCAGCAGGAGAACACATATCATCGTCTCATGTCCCGTTACCTAATACAGGCTCAAGTAGCAAGAACAGGGCGGAATACAACAATTCTGGCCCTTCTTTACTAGATTACAGTAACAATCAACCAGCAATCACTAGCTCTTGGGATGGAGCTTTTCATACGGTATCAATATTTGGAACTGAGAATTCTGGGACTGAAGATGCTGCTAACATTCTCAAATCTATCAAATGAATAGGTTCATACATTTCAAATCATCCAGCAGACAAGAAGCTACCTGTTGGAGAATTTGTTCCAGTTGTCAAGAGTCTTTGAAAACTCATTGAAATGATATATACATCAAAATGAAATCTTTTTGTTTTTGATAAGGAAGCATTTCTGACCATTCAAAAAAGCATTGGAGATAGAATTGTGCCTGTTTACAGGAAAATCGAGGAAATGTCGTTCAAATCTGCAAATTCGAAAGAAAATCCAACTTCTTTGAATCCTACTACATCTCTGCCTAAATTAGCAGTCCCTCCTCCTTCCACTATGAAACTGATAGTGCCCACTTCTTTGAACAATAACATCGAAACAGTCATCAAAAAGGTTCCAAAACCTTCAAATATGAAGAAGTTGTATGCACAGGCTTCAAAATCAAATGTCTTGTGTAATATTAAAGATGTTTTACGAGTTCAGGAAGCATTTCCCTCTTTGTCAGCTGATGAAGTGGGAAAAATATTGAAAGTAAAGAATAGCAGTGAGGGCAATAGGAAACCCAAGATCAATATGATGACTAGAAGGCTATTGAAAAAAAAAGTCATAATTCCTATGGCAAAAACAAACGCTGAGTTAATTATCAATTTAGCTTATATTCACATCTTTAATGTCAACAAATGTCTGAAAAATTCCAAATCAGACATCATCGCAGATTTCATTCATGTAACCAACAATGGAATCATTATTACAATGAATAAGCTAGCTAACATGCTCAATTTATCAACAATCAAGAAATATTTGAAAAACATTGAAAATATCAATTCGGATTTGATTGAGGGTCTGCACCTTCATAAGTCCAAGTTATATATGAAGATCATTGAACTTCCATAAAAAACCAATCAAGGAGTCATTACTCTTGACTATATTAAGGGCGTTCTTAAAGAATTGCACTTATTCAAGGATGTTGTGCTGGCTTCAAAACCATGTGTCATCAAAGTGTCTTCTAAATCCGATATGGCAGTAGTTTGAGTAGACATCTGGGATTCCCAGAGCAGTTCTTCAGTGAAGAACATTATCAATCATCAATTCAATGTTGGACGATTCATTGCGACCATTTGCGGTACCAATATGAACCTAGGTATTTCACAGTGTAAGAACTGCTGGAAATGGGGACATTTGACACTCAACTGTCACTCTCATGTCTCCAGGTGCACCAAGTACTATGGAGCTCATATAACTGAACATCACAGGGAGAAAGCATGGTGTTGCATGGAGAATAAGAAAGCAAATCAAATGGCTACCAAAGATGGTGAGCCATGTCCTCACATCTTCAAATGTATGAATTGCAAAGGAGATTATCAAGTGGACAGCTCTAGTTGTCCTTACTAGTGCAACAATTTCAATAGGGATTGGCATGGTAAAAACAACAGGAACTCTTTCGAAAGTAGAGTACTGTTGTGACAACCACTAGACA
>Ga0157359_1001337_pt1 | contig 10027 bp, 6 predicted proteins | sample AttcapACBM3_FD_111482 | JGI IMG/M metagenome (GOLD analysis project Ga0157359, IMG submission 111482) | Fungus gardens microbial communities from leaf cutter ant in Botucatu, State of São Paulo, Brazil - Atta capiguara ACBM3 | ecosystem: Host-associated > Fungi > Mycelium > Unclassified ...
ATAAAATACTCTAAGTTTTTGTGATCAGTCTAAATTTCAAACTGACTCTTGGCTCCTTCTAAGAAATATCTCCATACTGTTGTGGCAACTAGTAGATACATACAATCAATAAAGCTCTCAGCAAGCTATCAAGTAGTGGGTAATCACAAGAGAACTCGACAAAGAGTTTCCACTATATTGCTACCCTACTTATATTATTACATATAGTCCGTACTATGGCTGTGCTTCTACTGTACAACCTACCCTAAAGTCCATATGTTATCCATGAGTGCACCATATGTACACCATGAGGTAGCAATATGGTTAACATGCTCCTTGACATCATCGTTCAGACTCTTTCTGACTTCTCTAGACTCTTTTAGACTATAGACCCTTCTAGGCCCTTCTAGACTACTCTAGGCCCTATAATATAATGTCATGTGATTCCCATGTCATATGTATTCTCTTTCTTACCATAAACTAATAATGTTCTTCCACTAATATATAAGGAAATCTTTTCCCACACTTCTTCGTCTCATAACACATGCCTCTAAACATTTAATGATTGCCAACATCTCTTTATTATGTATTTTGTAATTTCTTTCAGCTTTATTCAACAACTTTGAAATATAGACTACTGGTCTTCACTTCTTATTCTTATACTTTATTGATAATACTCCTCTTATAACAAAGTCCAATGTATCTACTTCCACTCTTATCTCTTTATTTAAGTCTGGTATCACCAAGACTGGCTCTATTGTAAACCTCTCTTTTAACTTCTTACAAGCTTTTTGCTGTCTTTCTCTCCAGTTCTACTTTACATTCTTTCTCATCATCTCATAAAGAAGTTTTACTACTCTTGCAAAATCTTTGACAAACTATCTGTAGTAGTTTGCCAACTCTAAAAACTTCTATACATTCTTCACATTCCTCAGTACTAGCCAATCCACTACTCCATCAACCTTTTCCTTCTCTATCTTTACCCCATCTAATCCCATTACAACTCTTAAAAATCCAACCTCTCTAACCTCTCATAGAATATTTTTCTAGTTTTACAAATAAGTCATTTTCTGCTATCCTCCTTAACAATTCTTCCACAGTGTTGTCATATTCCTTCTCTGTCTCAGTTCTGACCATTACATTATCAATAGATATAGTAATATCTTCTGCCTCTATTATATCTCTTAGCAAGTTATTCATCACTACTTGAAAAGTTGCTAGTGAGTTTGTTAGTCCAAAGAATATTACTATTGGCTCAAAAGCACCCTCTGGTATTGAGAATGCTGCCTTCCACTCATCTCCTTCCTTAATCCTCATATTGTTATACCACTACCTCAAGTTTATCTTTGTAAACACTTTCTTCTTTCCTATGTTATCTATCAAATCTGATATTAGTGGCAATGGATAATTATTTTTGATCATCCAACTGTTCAAATATCAATAGTCCTACACCATCCTCTTCTTCCCATTCTTCTTTAGCACAAAGAATACTAGTGACATTTGTGGTGATTTCAATCATTGAATATACCCCTTCTTCAACTGATCTTTCACAAACTCCTGAACCTCTTCTCTCTCTATTCTTGACAACAGATATATCTTTCCCTTTTTTGGAACAAACACTTCCCTAAGATCTATAGTGTGATCCTATGTCTTACTCATTGGCATTCTTTCTGACTCCTTCTTCTCAAATACTTTCAAATACTTATAGAATCTCCTAGGAATCATTCCTTTCACCATCCTAATCTCTATCAAATCTTCCTCTTGTTTTTCTTCTATCATTCTCACTATCACTGTCACTTCTTCAACTCTTTCTTTTTTTCTCTTTGTATCTTTTCTTTCCTCTATTCCTTTTCCTTCTATTTCTGCCATTCTGGCTTCATCTGTTTTGTTTTTTTTACTGCTTTCCATATTTATCTACACATATTGTTATCTTCACTTCTCCAGTCTTCCAATCAATTTCTGGATTGTAGCATACTAATTATGGCATCTCTAATATAACATTCTATTTCTGTCCACCTATCATGTCTATCTCCATTTTCTCTTTATGCCCTTTGTAAAATAACTTCACCTCTACTATGTGCTCAATCAGTCCTTTATGATTGAAGATACTATCTATATTCCTTATATCTATTGGTCTATCCAAATTTTTTTCTTAAACTTATTCTTTCTCACAAACTCCAAACTCATCACAAGTTCTGTTACCTCACTGTCTAATAATGTCTCCACAACAATTCCTTCTTCATTATCTTCCTGCTTCAACCATATTTTAATCATTACTTCCCTTAGCAATTTTTCTCTGTTTGTCATGGTGTGCTTAGACACTAACATTTTTCTTGATTTGATATTTCTTTTCTTTTGATTTTCTTTTTCTTTTTCTTGGACAATGAAGAGGCACATGACTGCAGTCATATGATATGTCACATAATGTGAGGTAATAGGCCTAGATTCTGGGAGAAAGAGCTAGAAAGATAATTTCAAGGAGTATGTCAATGGTATGTTTATCTCATAGTATACACATGGTGTACTCATGGACAACACATGTATATTAGGGTAGATGTATTCATTGATAGCACAGATCATGTATCTATTATATAAATAGGGTAGCAATATATTGAGAACTTTTTGTTGAGTTCTCTTGTGATCTCCATGAGATACTTCACTCATAAGTCTACCTTAGTGGTTCTATTGGTCTTTTGACTGGTAGTTGTCACAACACTGTTTATCTTTCTTACTTTCACTTGTCTTTTCTTCTTTTCTTTTCTTCTTTCAATTTTTCCTCTCTCAAACTTGTCTTCCTATTCTTTTTTCTTCACCTTTACTAGATATTCTCATATTCATTACTCTATTGCTCAATACTTTAAATTTATTTGAGGGCATCAATGTTAATCTCTCTTCTCTCCTATTCTCCATATTTCTACAATTACAAGTGATGTATCTCAAACCTCTGCAAACAAAACATTTTCTCTCCATCATTGCTCTTTCTCTATTTGTTTCTCTTTTCCTTTTCCATGCCTCCTATTATTTCCATTCCTTCTCTGCTCTTTTTTCTTCTCTTACTCTCATTTCCTCCACTCTTCTTCACTCATCATCCAACCTCTTCCTTTCTTCTTCTTCTCTGTTCTTTCTTTTGTCATATTCTCTTCTTCTTCATTCTCTTTTTTTTTCTGCTTTTCTGCTTCTTGTAACTCCAACAACTGTTTTGTAATTTTGATATTATTATGTTGTTCTTCATCATCTGCTTCAATAATCTCATCACTTCTTCCTCTCCCACATCTTTGATCAATCCTTCTATATTCACTTGACTCATATTAACAATATTTGTTGCCAATGGTATCTAACAACTCAAAAACAATATTTCCCAAAAATGTTCCTCTGTAAGTGCTAGCCAGTATTCTTCTTACCTGACCTCTACTGACTACCTATCTACTATCCTACTGAATACTATTCTAAAAAATACTAGCTAATATTCCTAAGAAGGTAATTTCTAAGCTAAACACTTTCTTACTAGACAATGTTGTTCTTCTACATGGAAATATCACAATAGATCTTCAACACAAGTGTTATGGAATGCTTTGGATACTAACATTTTTCTTTTTCTTTTATCTATTTTTCTTGATTTTATATTTTTTCTTTTGAATTTCTTTTTCTTTTAGTGACGATGAAGAGGCACGTGACATCGCAGTCACATGACATGTCACATGATGTGATGTCATAGGCCTAGAATATGGTAGAAGGATCTGAAAGATGATATCAGGGCACATGTATACAACATGGTAGCCTTGAGACAAACATGAGGAAGGAGCATGGACATAAGGGCAGGATTAATTATTAGTAGCATGGACCATGAGGACTTTGTATATATAGGACTATAATTAAGCAGAGACTCCTTGTCGAGTTCTCTTATGAACTACCCACATTATATCTGCTTTTGAGATTTACTCACTTGTGTGATCATTTGTCATTGTGATAAGTGGTTGCTACAACAACAAGGCTACTATTTGAGAACAAACAAGTACACTACTAGAATGTTGGCTATTATATACAGTTCCTTAGTCTGATAATCAACTTAGATTGCATCATACTTGCTTTAAGTATATTCAAACCCTCTCTTTTGAAATATAACTATATAATGAGTTAGGCTAAGCACAACAATCTTCTATTTAAGCCAAGATCACCCTATCCATGTAATACTACTTCTAACCTATCTTTCAATCTGACCTATCTTTCATACTACTTGCAGATAATCCCAGGAAGTGTGAATTGCTCTTAATACCTACTAATATTGACTACTAGGTAAATTTTTATAGATGAGGATAGTCTTAGCTTTACTGCATTTGTAGATATTATCTTCTCTATAATGTATAGCCCTATATATTATTCTATTAGCTTCTTAGCTAGTCTTTTCTTGAATACCAGATCTTTAATACTCAATATCACTTTATCTTTCTTGCTCTACTTCTTTACCTCTTTCTATTTCTTATCTGCTTGTTATTTTATCTCCTCTTGAGCCTTTCTTAGTGCTGCCCCTGCCTCTTCATGTACCTTCTACATTCTTTTATCTATGATCTATAAAGAATCTTGAATACTATTCTAATTTTTAGTTTATCTATTTTGTTTGTCTATCTATTTGAGAGTGAAATACTGTCAATAATCTTGTTTTTATTTCTAGTATTTTATTTAACTCTCATTAAGTCTACTACAAACTATAGCCCTCTATTAGATATGATGCTCTCAGGCAAATATGTAGCTTTCATATATTATCTCTAAACAGCCTCACTAATTCTTTTGCTGAGATTTCTTTTATTGTTGCCATGAAATATACTATTTTAGATAGCTAATTACATGCTACTAAGATCATGTCTTTTTCTGTCATCAATGGTAATTTCATAATAAAGCCCACTGTCAAATGGGTCTATAACTTCTCTAATACTTTATTTGCTATCAGTTTCTCTACTAAAACCTCTATTCTATTTTTCATTCTTTAGCACAAGTCATACCCTTCTATATATCTTTCCACATCTCTCATTACTCTTAGCTACCAATAATTTCTTGTTACTAATTTAGTTGTCTTCCACTTTTTCCTATGTTTTACTACTGGTACATCATAATGTAATCAGATAACTTCTAGTCTCAATTTGTTATTCTTTGGAACATACACTTTTCCTTCTCTAAGTACCAAATCCTTCTTTAATTCTCATTCATCTTTCCTTAAAGTGAAGTTGAATCTGGATAAATACAATGCCCATCTTGCCTGTCTGCAATTCAACTTCTGCACCTTTATAAAATATTCCAAGTTTTTGTAATCTGTCCACACCTCAAACTGGAACTTTGCACCTTCTAATAAATGTCTCTAATTTTCTAACTTCTAAATGACTGCTAGCATTTGCTTGTTATGAATTTTGTAATTCTGTTCTGTTTCATTCAATAGCTTAGAGAGATAGGTCACTGGCCTCTATCTTCTATCTTTACATTCCATTGACAAAACTCCTTTTATTGCATAGTCTAAAGTGTTGACTTCCATTCTCATTTTTTTTTATCTAAGTCTGGTGCTGCTAACACTAGTTCTTTTGTAAACCTCTTTTTTAGCTTCTTAAATGCCTTTTTCTATCTCTCTGTCCATTCCTACTTCTGTTCCTTTTTTACCAGGTTATACAATGATCTAGCAATCTTAGCAAAGTCCTTAATGAACTGCTGATAGTAATTGGCAAGCCCTAAGAATTTCTGCATATCCTTGACTTCTTTAGGAGCTAACTATTCCAGTACTACTTTCATCTTTTCCTCTTTCATCTTTATTTCTTCTGACCTGATTACCACCACTAAAAACTCTATTTTCCTAACCTTTCACTTGTACTTTCCTGGCTTTATATATAAATTGTTTTTGGCTAATCTCTTTACTATTTCATCTACTACTTTGTTATGTCTTTTTTTCTCCTCTGTTTCTACAATTACATTGTTAATGAAGTTCACTGTAAGAGAAACTCTGGAATTTAAGGTAATGCTTAGATAATACTACCAGTGGTGATCTTATCTATATCTCTTGATCTATCACTACATACCTATCTACCCCTTTCTCCTTCATCAAATGCTTAGATCTTATTGGATAATTATATCTAATAGTTTATATTGTAAGTACTGTACCATGTGACAGACTACCTTCTATAGTATATAGGAGCTTGTATGAGTAGATTTACTCTTATCTAAATATCAGCCTAGCTTCTGAGATACTTACTTAGCTTAATAAGTAAGATTCTCTTATACTCACTACTTTTCCAGTGTTGACCAAGTCTTATAAGATCTCATTCATCATTTTTTGAAACATTGCAGGTGAGTTTGTCAGACCAAAAAACATCACTATTGGTTCAATTCTAGTATTGTAATTACTGTTTTTTACTCATTCTCTTGAAATTAGTGGTAAAGGGTAATTGTTTTTAATTGTCCATTCATTCAAATATTTATAGTTCTGAACCATTTGTTTCTTGCTGTCCTTTTTTTCTACAAAGAATACTAGCACTATTTAGAATGATTTTAAGGGTCAAATGTATTCTTTTCTCAGCTGTTCTTATACAAATTCTTATACTTCTTTTTTCTCTTCTCTGAACAAGAGGTAGATTTTCTCTTTTTTAGCACAAACTCTCCTTTTAACTCAATTGTGTGGTTCCATATTTTCTTTACTGGAATTCTTTCACTTACTTTCTTTTTGAACACCTTGATTCACTTTTGAAACCTTGGTAATATCAGCTTCTTAGCATCTTTCTCAGATCTTGTAGTTTTTTCTTTCTCATCCTATATCTCCCATTCTTCTACTAACCATTTCACCTCTACTATTCCTGTTTTCTTTTGCCTTCTCTTATTTCTCACTTCTTTTTCTTCCTTTTATTTTTGCTACCCTAGTTTTCTCTATACTAGTCTTTATTGCCTTTTATATTTTTCTAGACATCTTGTCATTTTTACTTCTCTTACCTTCCAATCAATCTCTTGATCGTGCTGGGCTAGCCATAATATATCTAGAATCACTTCCCACTTCTGTTCTCTAATTATGTCAATTTCTATTCTACTTATATATATTGGGTTTTCAATTTTCTTTAATCTAAAACAGTGCTTAGTATCAACCCTTTTTAATTCTATCCTTACTGTAACTTCTTTCAAGTATTCCTTAAACTCTTCTGTTTTCTTGTTGAATAATGACATGTTATTATCAACTACTCTTGTGAGTATAGCAAATTTGTTATGAGATCCTAATTGAGAGCTACTGAATTCTCCTTCTCTTTTAAATAGTTATTGTTATTCAGATTGTCTCTATATTCTAACCTTTTCCCTATAAGAGGACTTACTTTTTTTTAAGATTCTTCTTTTCTATATTTTTCAGCTGATTTATTTTCTGTGACCCTTTCTAGCATCCACACTCATCTGCTAATCTGCTTTTCCATGCTTCAAACTCTTTAAGCTACATACAAATACCTCTAACCATTTAAATATATTGTTTAACTCTTCTTTCCTATATTCTTTCATTCTTCCATAATACTCTGTAGTCTTCCATAGTCTGCTATTGTCATCTGCTTATCTACTTTTCTATACTCTGGAAGCACTTACTAAGCACTCTGACTCTCTTTCAATTTAATCTCTCTATTCTGAACTGTTCTTGATTACTTGAGTGTCATTATTCTCTGCTTATGTAAACAGAATGTTAACACATTAAAATAGACTTGTTATTATATAGAGTAGTCATCATCTTCAAAAATCCCTATCCTGTTCTCTTAGGATTTCCTAAAGATAAGTATATAGTTAGTATTTCTTAAACAATAAGCTTATAATTTTCTGAAGATTTGAAATGCCCTGCTCTTCTACCCAGTTGCTCTAACATTCCCCTACTTTACTATTCCCTGATTTCTACAATGCCTTACTAGATGTCCAAATTCTTTACAACTATAATGATTTTGCACTAGATTTCTAAGTATTACTATATTTGTTCTCTCTATTCCTTCCATTAGGGCAGGCTCTGTTAGTACTCACTGCTCCTCCTACCTCCTTTCCCAGATTTGAGGTAGAAGTGATCATAGCCTAAACTCTCTTGATACTATTTTTGTTGTAGCTGCTACTGTTTTTTGCCCTTAGCTATTGCCTTCTCTCTTTTCTCATGATCTTTCTTTTTTCCTTTTACTTTTTCTCTAATGTCAATCTAAATTAGATTTGTACTACTGATCAATCCACTAGAGAGGTATTTCTACCTCTATCAGCTTCCTTCTGATCATTCTATTCATTTCTCTCTTAAACTTCTCTACTAAAGCTATTTCTTCATATCTACTGTCTCTTACTATCCTTCTAAATTTTTATATAAACTCCTTTATAGTTCTTGAATCCTTCTCTGTTCTCTTCAGTTCTACTACTTTTACTGACTCATTGTCTCTTCTAAATTTCTTCAAAAATTGCAAATTCTATCTCTCCTGCTTCTAGATCTTCTAATATGTTTTCCTGCTAGATATTTGCAAACTCTTTCTGTATATATTAAGATTCACCATACCTATTCTTTTACTGATTTCTCCTTTATCTTCATTCTAATATAAAGTTTATAGGCTATGACAAATTCTCCAATCTTACTTCTTACTTGCTTCTCCATTAAATGTAGAGAGTTTTACTACTTCTCCTATAAATCTTGGCTCTGAGCCCATGTTATCTCCTCTTATTACTATCACTAACTTTTCTTGTAGTATTTTCAGCTACTTTACTTGTTATGCAATCAGGAGCTGCAATTGCTTGTTAACTCATTGTATATAGTAGTAGTAGTAGTAATGAGAGAAGACATAGTAGTAGTAGTAGTAGTAGTATGGGTGAATTCAAGATAAAAAGGGGTGCTGGAGAGAAACCTGTGCTGGCTTTACTCTCTGACTCATATTCTGAACTTAAAGTCTTGGTAAGTGTTAATAGGCTCTCTTCTTATCCTGCCTTACACTATCTACTGACTACTTACACCACCAACTACCACCCTAATTGAATTGTAAACTATTTTGACCTAAGGAAATTATTCTACTCTAAATAAAATTTTATGAATACACATTTACACAAGTATGCTTATAATATACCAGTGGGCTTTAATGTACTATATATGGTTAGGCTTCCTCTGCCTAACTAGTATATCTCTTATGCCTAGGGTTTAACAGTTCTTCTTTACTAGAAACTGGTGTTGCTCTTCAGTTGAGAATGGTGAAAGAGTAAAGAGAAAATCTTATATTGGATAGTCTCAAAAAGAGAATTGATATTATAATTATCATCTCATGTTCTACAGATGTTTGCCTTGTGTCTGATATAACTTGAACATGTACTAAGGTTTGTTCCATTTCTAACTCATATTTACTGTATCTTGCATTCTCCTTCTGTTTCATTAGTCAGTATCTTATGTAGTAGTAGAGACATTCTCATGTTTTCCTCCTTTCTCTCTTATTGTTTCCTTAAGATCACTATATATATTCCTTATAGTCATTAGGTATATATAGTAGTAGATATAAACATGTATCCTTATGCTCTACTAATTGATCATTCCTTCTATCATTTCTCAAGTCTTTACCTAAGTTGCAACCTGAGCCAAGCTTAGAATTATAACAATTAAGTTCTAATGTTATGACTTAAGTTTAAGTAATATAACAAAAGACAACTCTTATATTAAGTAACATAAAAGAACTTGATGAAGTTCTTAATACAAACTATTTTACCTTATATACATAGGTTGTGATATGTACACTATCTACTCTAGCCTATTCTAATGCTACATGTACATTTTATAAGACCAACATGTTTTAGCTATGTTATTATGATGTCAGTTACTATAGATCTCTCTCTATTTTCCTATGTATCATGTCTTTGTGACATGTGTAACATCACATTACTCTTTTTTTTTATCAACAATTTATTATATGGAGCATGATGGCAGACTGTGGTAGCTACTTCGTAACTACATACAGGGAAACTGATACAACATGAAGAAGAGAAAAAGAGAAAAGAAACAAAGACATGAAATAAAAGGAAACAGAAAAGAAGTAATAAAAGAAAAAGAAAA
>Ga0157359_1001341_pt1 | contig 10022 bp, 7 predicted proteins | sample AttcapACBM3_FD_111482 | JGI IMG/M metagenome (GOLD analysis project Ga0157359, IMG submission 111482) | Fungus gardens microbial communities from leaf cutter ant in Botucatu, State of São Paulo, Brazil - Atta capiguara ACBM3 | ecosystem: Host-associated > Fungi > Mycelium > Unclassified ...
CACCCTGATGCTGGCCGGTACCCACTATGCCGTGGCGCCACGCTGGCTGGTGCTTTACTGCCCGCTGGTCATGACGCTGTTCGGTGTGATCCGGGCGGCCGAGTGGTTCCGCACGCGCAATCAGCTGCGCAGCCCGGCGCAGATGCTCACGGCCCTGAAGCGCACCAACCGGCTCGCGCCCTTCGTGGCCTCGGCCTTCACCGCCTGGGCGCTGGCGCTGTTTCCCTATGGCGACAGCTACACCCAGGCGCATGTGGGCTTCTACATGGCCATCACCGTGATCGGCTGCATCTTCTGCATGATGCACCTGCTGCCCGCGGCCCTGGCCACCACCGCCGTGGTCAACACGGCCTTCGTGGTGTTCTTCGCCTCCACCACCATCAGCACCTTCGTGGCCACGGCGATCGACGTCCTGCTGGTGTCCATCGCCATGCTGGTCATCCTCAAGGCGCAGTACGGCGACTTCACCCGCCTGGTGAACATGCAGGCGCAGACGGCGAAACTCAGCGAGGAAAATCTCAAGCTCGCCAACCAGGACAGCCTGACCGGCCTCGCCAATCGGCGGCAATTCTTCTCCCGCCTCGATACGCTGCTGGCCGACGCGCGCGCCCAGGGGACCCGCCTGGCCGTGGGCCTGATCGACCTGGACGGTTTCAAGCCGGTCAACGATCTCTATGGCCATAGCGTGGGCGACCGACTGCTCTATCAGGTCGGCCAGCGCCTGAGCACGCTGCTCGACGAAGACGTTCACCTCGCCCGCCTGGGCGGCGACGAATTCAGCCTGATCATCACCCGGGTCTTGAACGATGAGCAGCTGCGGGCGTTTGGCGAAAGGGTCTGCGCCAGCCTGCGCGAGCCGTTCCTGCTGGTGGACCTGCCCATCCAGATCAGTGGCTCGCTGGGTCTCGCCACCTTTCCCGACCAGGCCTTTTCCGCCACGGACGTCTATGAGCATGCCGACTACGCCCTGTACCAGAGCAAGCGCCACCGCCCCGGCACGGCCTGCCTGTTCAGCACCGCCCATCGCCAGCAACTCAATCGCGAAGGCCTGACCGAACAGGCCCTGCGCCGGGCCGACCTGGAGCGCGAGTTCTACATGGTCTTCCAGCCCATCGTGGACATCCACAGCAAGCAGACCGTGGCCTTCGAGGCCCTCGCCCGCTGGGACAGCCCGGAGCTGGGCAACGTCCCGCCGGGCGACTTCATCTCCACCGCCGAGCGCGTCGGCATGGTCAATAGACTCACCCTGCCCCTGCTGAACAAGGCCCTGAATGCGGCCGCCCGCTGGCCTGCAGGCATCCGCCTGGCCTTCAACCTGTCCGCCCACGACTGTGCCTCCGAGGAAGCCGCCCAGCAGATCGTCGAACTGATCAAGCGCAGCCCGTTCGACCCGGCCTGCCTCGACCTGGAAATCACCGAAACCGCCGCCATCCAGGACCTGCCCCAGACCCAGCGTGCCATCAACCGCTTTCGCGAACTGGGCTGCGGCATCTCCCTCGACGACTTCGGCACCGGCTACTCCAGCCTGAGCCAGATCCACGCCCTACCCCTGACCAAACTCAAGGTGGACCGCACCTTCGTCACCAACCTCCACCTTGACCCGGCCAGCGTGAAGATCGTCAGATCCCTGATCGCCCTGTGCCAGGACATGCAGCTGGAATGCATCGTCGAGGGTGTGGAGACGGCAGCAGAACTGGGTGCGCTGAAGACTCTTGGTTGTACCAGGGCGCAGGGTTATCTGTTCGCGAAACCAATGCGGGCGAGTGATATTAGGGGTTGGTTGGAGGGGGAGCATTTGGCTGAGGTGTTGGCGGTTTGAATCGTAGGGGGTATCAGGTGCGACGCGAGCTCATATCCAAGCAGCGACCGCTGGTTCAGCCACGTCCGCGCCTAACTGCAATCCCGCAACACCTTGCCACTCTTGGGTTTACGTAGGCACTCATGCCACTTCATTACGTGGCCGCTGGCGGCAAGAAGCGCATGTCGACAAGCGACCGCTACCGACCCAGAGCAGCCATTCGTCCTGCGGACCGAGCGCTTAGTGCCCATTATCCGTGCCTCAGTTCCTTGGTTTGGAGCATCTCTCATTCATCAATGTACGCCGAATGTAGATAACTCTGCTCTTGGAGGACTGCTAACGGTTATGCATCTTTTCAAGTTTGCCCGGTAAGGGACTACTGGGCTGCGGGATCGACCGCTCAAATATGGAACCTTTAAATGTCTCCATCGAGATATCTTCTCATGAGAGCCTGATTATTACCTTTAGCTGCTTTGTCCGAAAAAAGGTATAGATAGCAACGAGCTATCAGGCTAAGACCCGAATTTGAGAGTTCCGCGTTGCGGTAGGATCAGCTTCAGCACACCAGTTTTTTTCGTAGAAAAAAGATGGTGAGCAGGCACTAAGGCGAACGAGCTTTCCAAATGCCTGGAAACTTTTGCTCTGCATCTTCGAAGCAGGATATTCCTTCTACGTCGGTGCTCACGTGCTTCAATCGAAGAGTTCCGTGAGTTGGCGAGTCGGTCCAATACACGCCGCGAAGGATAGTGCCGCCGGCTTCTAGCTGTAGTTCCCCTGCACCATAGCCATACTTCCCTCTGGGCACCCATGGCTGGTCCAGTTTGAATACATACGACAAGTGTGTATCTTGCGTCTTTTCGTCGTGGACAAGGACTTCGAGACTTGATGTGCCACGCTGCCTCTGGGTTAGAGACCGAACTGACAGTGTGAGGTAGGTTTGCCGAATTACGAATATAATAGGCAAGTCGACGCCACTGTTCCCTTCGTTCTTAAAATCCGACTGCAAATTTCCAGCCCAGACTCCGTGCACTACAGAGCGATGCATTAAGTGGGCGACCCACGACCACTTCCAAGCCCAGGTAACGAAAAAAATAGTGCGGCGGACGCAGCGGTGATGCCATACGACATGTAGCGCAAAACAACCCAATAGTCTTTTTGAAGCGTTTCGAATTGAACGAACGCTGTCAGCGCGAACACTAAGAATGAGGCCCATGTGAACGCAGACAGTAGACGAGTCAGTTCTGTTTTGGTCAGCGTCAAGTTCCTCATCGGAGCAATTCCTCCGAAACGCACACCCCTGCTTCATAAATGCTTGCGCGCCCGTCGGTTGTCAGAACTGCCGTGGAAGTGACGCCCGGTACTTGTGATGCTAGTAGAGCGGTCATGTGTCGTGCGCCGCCGAATTGCAATTTGGCTGGATTAGTGCATATCGGTGGCGCGACGAACTGCGCTATGTGTGTCAGTGAAAATGTGCGGCTGTCGACAAGATGGAAACCGTCGTGCCACAGACTACTCTTTCCAGAGATCGAGGCTAGAGCGCTTGCGATCGCATCGCTGGCAATTGAAAGACGAACTACAGACTCGTCGGCGGACTTCAAAGAAATTGTGGGCAGCGTTAGAGGAGGCACGTACAAAACAATGCCGATACCGGAAAAGTCGGGGGGGACTGCTGCCCACACTTCGCGCAAGAGCGACATCGCCTCACCGACCGAATTAGTATTCCTAATATTCATGATGACACTTTGTTAGCGCTACAGCCGCGAGGCAAATGTAGAAATTTAGCTTTGCTGGAAGCCTAAAGCCGCCGGACCTTGAAAAAGGGTGTACTCCGTGTAGCGTACCCCTTGGAACTGAGTGGAATGCCCCCACGTAATTCAGATTACCACAACCTATGTGGAGCAGATGTGGCTGAGACGAAGCCCTTTAGAGTTCTGTGTCTGGATGGTGGTGGCATGCGCGGTGCTTACCAAACCGCCTATCTAGCCACCTTTGCCGAACGCGTTAGCGAAAAGTTGAGCCTGCCAGGCCCTCTCGACGTCGGGTCGGCGTTCGACATCATCGTCGGCACTAGCACGGGTGGAATAGTGGCCTGTGGGCTTGCAGCTGGCGTGCCGCTGACGCAGATGCAAGAACTTTATGCCAAGGCGGGAAAGAAGATCTTCCCACTTCAATGGCTACGACCGATACCCGTCCTTGGCAAGCTCGTTCGCGCCTTTGGTATTGGTAACATTTGCGGGGACCGAGCGCTGCGCAAGGTACTTACCGACACATTAGGCGACCGCACCATCGGGTCGGTCTATGACGATCGCAAGATTGCCTTGGCGGTGCCGACGCTCGATCTGGCCCGCCATGCGGCGGTCGTGTTCAAGTCTCAGCACCTTAAGCGCCTGAACGGGCGAGACAACAAGCGCACCCTCGTTGATGTATGTATGGCCACCAGCGCGGCTCCCATCCTGCGCTCCATGGCTCACCTGCAGGAGCCTGGTGGCTCCGGCGCGACGGCAACTTATGTCGACGGCGGTCTTTGGGCGAACAACCCCGGCCTGATTGGTATGATGGAGGCGACCGAAATCCTGAAAGATCGTGGCGAGAGCCGTCCCATCCACCTCTTCATGCTTGGCACATTGCCTTCTCAGGGTGGAGAGGAGATCCACTGGTGGCGCCATCGTGCCGCCTGGGGGTGGGGCTTTGGACTCAAGGCCATCTCGGCAAGCCTGGACGCGCAAGCCGTCGGATACGACTACCTCACCGGCAAGATGGCTGAGATGCGTGGCGATGGTAGCTTTGCCTATCGACTCCCAGCTCAGTGCCCGTCTAACGAACTTCGTAACTACCTGAGCAACATGGACGACGCCCGGAAAAAGGTGCTCAACGCACTGGCTCGTCAGGCGATCTCGGATGTCGATTTTGCGTTCGCGTCGACTGCGGCCGAAATGCAGGAATTTTGTTCTACTCTGGCCACTGCCAGACCTCACCCATCGGTCACCAACCAAGAGTAGAGCACCAATGGCTGATATCGATTGCCAAAGTGAGATGACGGCGTTCCATCAGGACAACGTAACGCTCTCGAACAAACAACAAGGGGAGATGCGCACGCGCCGAGACGCGGGTCGTAGGCGCTTGGAGAACGGCTTAGACGAGGCCGAGAAGCCACAGCCGAAAGAGGTCCGGTCGCAGGGGTCGTATCAGATGCGCACCATGGTGCAGGACGACGACAATGACTACGATATCGACGATGGGGCGTACTTTGCGTCTGACGATCTCAAGGATGACGCTGGGTTCGCGCTGACGCCGAAGGCCGCGCGCCAGCGGGTGTGTGATGCGCTGGTGTGGGACGGCCGTCTCAAGCAGGAAGCAACCGTGAAGTATAACTGCGTCCGGCAAGTCTATGCTGGGGGCTATCACATCGACATCCCCGTGTACCGCATCGTCACCACCAAAGACGAAAGCGATGATCCGGTGACACACTACGAGCTGGCAAGCGGTGATGAGTGGACACGCTCCGATGCACGGGCAGTGACCCGCTGGTTCAACGGTCTGGTGGGCGAGTTGAATGCTGGCGAGTCAGACGGCAGCCAAATGCGGCGCGTTACCAAATTAACCAAGAAGTTTGCACGCCGTGCTGGCTGGAAGGGCAAGACGACCAGCGGGATCTGCATTTCAAAGCTCGTCGTCGACAGTTTCCAGTACAGCGCTGATCGTGACGACAAGGCGTTACGCGAAACGTGGAAGGCTATCGACAGACAGCTAAAGGAATCGACTCAGATCGATCACCCCGTGCTGGCCGACAAGCTGGCGCAAGAATGTGACGAAGCGGTAACTTTTTTCCGCGACTGCCTGAGCGGCGCACTTAAGACGCTGGAGGTGCTGGACACCTCCGATTGTTCTCGCAAGCAGGCGCGGGAAGCATGGGACGAAGTGTTCGACACCGAATTCTTCACGAAACAACCGGACGACGACGGCAACAGCAGCGACTGCAAAGGCTCAGCCATGGCAGTTACGTCGCTCACGACCGCCCGACGCAACGATGGTGGCGGGAGGTTCGGCTGAGGACCGAGGCAGAGCGCGCCCTGACGGAGTGTGAAATCGAAGCCGGCCTTGAGCGGTACCGCCCGGGCCAGTGGCAACGTTTGGCTGCTACCCAGCTAGGCAAGCTCGCAAAGGAGTTTGCTGCTGCCTGGCGGGTAAAGATTCCCGCGGACTCGCTGGAACTGAAATCGGTCGATCACCTGGTGCTGGCCATCGATGCTGCATTTCCCAACTCGCAACTCCGGATTTTTGCTCCAGCGGCGGGTAGCGCTTATAGCTGGCCGCATGTCGAACATGCCGGTCTACTGTGTTTGCGGGCCAGCAGGAACTCCGCGCCGGTTGCGGATCGGGTGGAGATGCATCTGCGTGATGCACAGGAACTGCTCAATTTTTCGGAGCCCAAGCGACGCGAGGAGTTCGAACGGGAGTTCACGGCCTACTGGTCGCATCGCGCCACGGACATTGCTGACCGAGCACAAGTGTGGAGCCTAGTCACCGTGGGTCAGGAGCCGCGCGAAGTGGCGTACTTCTTCGATGCCAAGTCGCATCGCTATGTGATTGCCGACAACGAGGATGCACTTAGGCACTGGTTGCGCAACGCCGGCGTTAATCTAGGTAGTAAGCAGATTTACTCAACTTGGCTGTTCCGTCTTTCGCAGCCGTGGACACCGTGCGAGTTCCCGGAAACCGGTGATCAGATCACCAAGTTGCTCCCGCAGAACGTTGTGCGTAAATACCTGGAACCTGGGCTACAGTCGCCATTCCTCTTCGAGGTTGTTACCCAAACTGGCGCCGCGTTCGCTGCGGTGGTGCTGCGAGGTGCTGAGCGTCGCGACATGATGCGCGGGTTCCGACACATGTCGAAGGTACCGACAGCACGAATCATCGGCTCCTATGCGAAGCGGCCTATCGGGCGCTGCAGAGTTGCGCGCGTCGACGGCACATGGATTCACGGTCGAGATCACCCCTCGAGCTATGCGTTGGTTAAGAGCCACAGCGTGGTCATTATCGGCTGCGGTGCCATCGGTGCAGCATTGGCGCGACTTCTTGCGCAGGCCGGAGTGGGCGAGCAGATTTTCATCGACGGGGACAGTTTGACGACGGCCAACATCTCTCGGCATCCGCTAGGTGCGTCCCACGTCGGTTTCAATAAGGCATCCGCGCTACAGAAACATCTGCAACGCGAATTTCCACACCTGACGTTCGAGCATGCTTTTCGATGCCGTTTTGAATCGCTCACAGCAAAAGAGCTTGAGAAGCTGGCCGGTGTTGACCTGATCATCTCGGCAGGTATCGACTTCGATGGCGAGGCTGCGCTGGACAATTGGCGGAGAACTCTGCCACGTCCCCCTGCCCACCTCAGCACTTGGGTGGAGCCTTACGCTGCTGTAGGACATGGAGTCTTGCTCTACGGTCGGTCGTCGATCCTGAAAGGCTTTGACGACGAGGAGAGACCGAACTTCCGTCTAACGGACTGGCCTGATGAGTCCGGTGCACTCATCGTCGAGGCAGGGTGCGGCAACAGCTTTCAACCCCATGGAGTGATCGATTTGCACCCGACGGTCGGGATGGCATCCGGGCTGGCGCTAGATACGCTTCTGGACAAGGTGCCTGCTTCGTGTCGCCGCGTATGGATGGGTGACCCTGCAGTGGTCGAAGCTAAGGGCGGTATCCTAAGAGAAAACTTCACCGATCGGCTGACGGTGCGTGAGTTTGCCTGGCCATGATCTGTTCATTCGCCAAGCCGAAGCCTGAGCATTTAATCATTGGGCATCTCACCGAAACTCCTCAAGTTCTTTCGATTGCTCGATTGGCCTTGCAACATGTTAGCCGGCACCGTCAGTCCACCCCATGGTCGGCAGAGGCTGGTGGTCAGCTGTTCGGCACGATCAATGCCGCAAAGGTCTGTGTGATAGAGGCCTCTGGCCCGTATGCAGGTGACGAACGCTCTAGGTATCGCTACCGTTCCAACCCTGCTGCCGCCCAGTGCGCGATTGAAGACCGGCACAAAAGGGGGCTACTGTACCTAGGTGAGTGGCACACTCATGCCGAAGACCACCCTAGTGCTTCGGGGCTCGACGACGACGCCATGCGTCGTCTGATCTCCAGTTCGCAGTTAAATAGCAATGCGCTGCTGATGATGATCGTGGGTAGAGCGCGAAGCGCCGCAGGTCTAGCGGTGTGGAGTGTCTCCAGTGAGGCTGCTCGCCAATGGATTCTAAGCGCGAGCCCCTAGAAAAACCTAAAATGAGTATGTGCAACGGGTTTGTCATCGCGGTGCCTTTCCGACTTCTGGCGGATGCGCTGCCCAGGCTTAGTGGGCTGCTTTTTGCCGGACCGATGCCGACTCCTTTCTACGTGCTGCAGTTACTTACTGGTCAAGCACGAATTGCTGCTTTCGGCCAGAAGCGGTCACTCACTTTTTGGCTGTACCTCGGCTTCGAAGCAGGCGTCGCAATCCAGCCATTTGTTAGACCTCTCGGTTTTGTGCCCTTAAAACTAAGGCGCGCCAGTGTTTACCATGGCCTATGCCTACTCAGGTCGCACCATCGGTCAGCCAGTTCCCAATGAAGCGCGATCCAAGCGATCCATGGACTACTAGACCGAAAATTGATCCCGCTTCTTGCGAGGGAGTTAGGCCTGCGCTGGTGAGTAGCAGAGCATTGCCGATGGCAACGACTAACAGAAGGCCTCCGCTTGCCGCCCAGCCTAATTTCGTGTGCCACCAAAGCCGCGTCGCCGCAATGATGATCAGCCCGAACAAATTCATAACCCAGGCAAATTGTTTCGCAATGCCCACCAGTCCTTGTAGCGCTATCGCTCGCTCCGGAGACTCAGCGATCGTACTGACTGTCGAAGACTGTGCCGCCTGCTGAAGGACGGCCGCTTCGCTCGGCATCACTCGAAAGCCGGCCACAACCAGCCCCGTAAGGCCAACCGCTGCGATTAATCCCGCCACCAAAACGGCTAGAGCGGCTCTCTTCGCTTTGATATAGGAGTGCTCCCCTCGCTTTACGCGCTCCCACTCGTGCTTGAGCAAGGGCTTGCCGGCCTCCCGTACAGCGTCACATGCACAGAAGGCTTCCTTGTATTGACTTTGGTTGTAGTGCTGCCTTGTCTTCTCAAGCGCATCTAGGTAAGCCTTGTTAAGGCTTTGGCCCTCGACGTTATCTTCAGCCGGGTTTATGCGAAAGACGATGTCGTTGTACGACCGATTTACCCGAGCGTAGGTATCTTGCACTTCTTTAGCCATCTCGAACCGATTCTTGTCTTTTTCCGATTGCTCAGAGAAGTGCTTGTAAAGGATAGAGAGATAGAAAAAAGCGGACAAGTACTCGGCCATCGATGATCTTAGCGCGTCGATCCACTGCTGGCGGAACTCAGACACTTTCTGTTCTTTTGAAGTGATCAGATTAAGGAAGGAAAAGCTGCCTGCAATTACCGCGACTGTAATAGCTGCCGCTGCTGCTAGTACCGGACCATTTATACTTGCATCCATTATTTCTTCCTTAGCCTAACTACTTAAAGACATTAATTGGCGGATAAAAACCCTCCAATTGTTGGATGAAAAATTCTCGTGGCGGAGCTTGATGATTCTAAATTAATCTCTTTTGCGCCGACATTGGAGTTTATGAGCGGCAAGGTCTTTTGCCGCCATTCTGACCGAATTGCACATTAGCTTGCAGGTTGGGCGCTAGACAAGAGGGGGGAGGTGCCGAAATCACCGGGACTATGCCCCTGAGTTGCTGCTCTTGGCCGTTAGCTGCCATCCCCAACGGCAGCTTTGGGTCGATTCCTGCCGGTCAAGACCTACACGTGCGCTGGTCACATCCGAGACAAATGGCTGGTCACGTCAGATGCAACTTTCCACGTAAGCGTCTAGGCACTCCTGCGGCGCGTTCAACGGATGATCGCCCTTTCCTTTTGGTTCTGACCGGCCGCTAGCGATCGGTCATAAATAATTGCCAGGATTCACCCTCATCAAAAAACCAAAAGCCCGCAATTACGCGGGCTTTTGGTTTTCTCTGCTAGACGTACCGGCCTAAACCGGCCGCGGGATCACTCCCACTCGATCGTCGCCGGCGGCTTGCTCGAGACGTCGTAGGTGACGCGGGAGATGCCGTCGATTTCGTTGATGATGCGGTTGGAGACCTTTTCCAGCAGCTCGTAGGGCAGATGGGCCCAGCGGGCGGTC
>Ga0157359_1001343_pt1 | contig 10019 bp, 8 predicted proteins | sample AttcapACBM3_FD_111482 | JGI IMG/M metagenome (GOLD analysis project Ga0157359, IMG submission 111482) | Fungus gardens microbial communities from leaf cutter ant in Botucatu, State of São Paulo, Brazil - Atta capiguara ACBM3 | ecosystem: Host-associated > Fungi > Mycelium > Unclassified ...
CTTCCACGTTTCGCTGGCGAGAAAAGCGGAGCGTGTCCCGACGGCTGCCCACAGCAGTTGCAGAACCACAGATACGATGACGCCGGGATGTTCCCAGAACAACAGCGGAACGATAAACAGCATACTGATGAGAAAGCCCCACTCCCCTGCATTTTTCCTGTCTTTGCCGGTGAGTGTTTTTAAACCCATGAATCCTGAGATCAGCAATAAAATTCTATTCATAAGGTCCTCAACGTGATTCAGTTCAGATTAACATCACCTTCAATCAGTCATTCATCACTGCTGTCTACAATCAAATAAATATTAAATTAATATTAAAAAAAACCTTTTTTAGTATCAAAATGATTGGAAACAGGTCTTAACTGATGCACAGGCTACATACAGAGGCGAACCCTTAATTGGATAATTGGTGGCAACACCGTCATCCAAAATAGGATTATTTTAATATTAAAATAATATCATTCAAAAATCAGATATAATTATTTTAATGTGACTAACCACCAACCTGTGCGCCCTTATCGAGTAACTGACGAACGGCCATTCGTATCAGAGCAGCACGAGACAACCCTTCGTGTAATGCCAGCTCATCGAGCTGAGTAAGTATCGCACTGTCGAAGGTTACCGTAATTTGTTCACGCTGCCCTTTTTTGACGCCCCGCTTTTCTGCTTTGTTGCCATCTGGCGCTTTGTTGATAAATTCATCAATCTGAGCCTGTTCCGCTGAAGTCCCGCCAGAGGCTTTAGGTTTAGGTGTAATCGCCATAGATGTCCTTTCAATATTTATTTAATATTAAAACAACATCATATCAATCTGTAAATACGATTGAAATAAGTTTTTCCAGTTCTGCTTTAGCTGGCCGTTCATGGGGCTTCAGTTTCATCTCAACAACTGAGCGGCCACTTCCTGCAGCATTTGCAAAGGCTTTCCTTGTAAAGAGAATGTGCTCAAGCACAGGAAGGTCAGCAGCATATTCAGACATGGCTTCATGCATTTCCTGATTGTCTTTGGTACGCGGATTAACATCGGCTCTGTTGAGAATTGAAAATGCCGGAAAATCATCACGAATACTTCTGGCATCCCTGAGCATGTTTACGACATCCTCCATCGCCCATGCTTCAAAGCTTCCAGGGACGAAAGGAACCAGCAGATAGTCAGTGAGTGTGAGTGCAGCCCTCATTGCAGTAGAATCGCGGCCACCACATTCAATGATCACATCATCGTAATTATCTTTTTGCTGTAAAACCTGCGTCCTTAATACAGGCCCATCAGGATAGTGTGAACAGGCAATTCCAGGCTGAATATCCGCTTCTGAACGAATCAAAATAGCGGTTTGTGAAGACCCCTGTTTGTCACCGTCTACCAGCCAGACTTTCTTGCCCTGCATAGCTCGGGCAACTGCAAGGTTGACAGCAAGAGTAGATTTACCGACACCACCCTTTGTGTTAGCGATAGTTAAAATCATATCCTTATAACCCCATTTTAATATTAAAACAATATCATTAAGATATGCAAATGATATAGCAATGTTAGACTATTGCAGATACAAAAACAATCGAAATCACATCATAAAAACATCACTTTAATATTAAAAAGATATTACTTTGATAGAAGTACAGTATAGTCGAGGGGTAGGGTAGGGCTGACAGGGGACTGTTAGTCCCCGTGCATTAGGCATCACGTCGGGCCATAATCTTAATCGTCAGGCGTTGACTTATTCAGGTAGAACGACTGTATCGCAGATTCCATCTGTTCATAATAGCGCCTGAACTCACTGACAACGTAGGGTAAAAAAAGCTCGTTTAGCTGGATACTCAGGGTATCATTTGATATGCCGCCCTTGTCGTTTTCAATTCTGCGCAGCGCCCTGACCAGGGATTTTCGACTGTCGTTCAGGATCATTCCGTTGTTATGCGCCAGCAGGTTCCGGATGATGAGGAGGTGTTTTATGTTGCTGGCTTTGCTTTTTTTCTCTTCAGCCAGAATGTGCTTAAGCAGACGATCCGTTTTCTCAACAGTGCCGTTCTTCATTTTGTCAAAAGGGGTGCTGTAACCCGACATCCCTGCCATCAGCCTGCCGCAGGCTTCCAGATGATATTCAAACAGCCCAAACAGGGTCAGAAAGGTTGAGCGTCTGGACAGTTGTTCAATCAGCAGACCGTATTCCTGCTTCACACCGGACTCATCATAACCGGACAGTCCCTTGTAGCTGTACAGGTCGACCATCATTTCAGAGCCGTCTTCAGCACAGTCACAGACCTGCCCGACGATAACGTTACTGTCATCCACTATCTCACTGAGCGTATGCGCGATAACAGACTCAGTCTGCTCGACAAGGAGCATCATATCCCGCCGGACAGACACCCCTGTCATGGCCAAGGCCAGAAAAAAAGGCTTTCTCAGTTTCGCCACCGGACCTCCCCGGATTCACCAGTATGTCGGTTATTCAGCCTGTGCCGGCTCATGAATTTTTGAGCATCGCCACAGCCTCAGTGCCCGGCATGTGAAACTGCACCCGGTGCCTGGCCGCCACGTCCAGTGCAAACACCTTCGTATAGACCTCCGTCGACTTCATGCTCTTGTGGCCCATCAGGCTCTGCAGCGCCTTGAGCGGAATCCCCGCGTATAGCATGTGCATGGCGTAACTGTGCCGGAACGTATGCGGCGTCACCGGCACCGAAAAATTCACGCCGTCCTCCGCTGCGGCGGCTACCGCTTCATTAATCCATTTGCGGACGGTCCGGTCGGTCACGGTCCACAGCCGCACCTTTTCCGTCCGGCCGGTTTCCGGGTTGCGCCGCTCCAGCGGAATGCGCAGCGTGGCCACCATCATCTCGAGCTGGGCAATGTACTGCGGATCGGACAGCGGTACCAGGCGGTGCGGAACCACCCCCGAGGGAAAACGACCGGAGCTACGGGCTGCTTTTTCACCACGCTGTTTCAGCGTGGCCAGCTGCACGAAGGGATGGGGCGGCGTCAGGGTGAAGTCGGCCCGGGTAAGGGCCAGCGCCTCGTTGATACGCGCACCGGTGTTCCACATCGTGGTCAGCAGCATCTTGCGGTGCAGATCCGGCACGTAGTGGAGCAGGGCGCTGACCTCCGGCGCAAGCAGGTATTTCGGCAAATCGTCAATGAGTGCGGCCATCTGACGGAGCGCAAGCGCGGCTGGATAGTCAATGGCCACCGGCAGCTGGGCAGCTGCAGGCGGCTGAAACAGGGTGGGCAGATTCATGGTCATAAAACCTCATTTACCGGCAGTGGTGTGCTGACAGGGCTGACGGTATTGTCCGTATGCATAAGGGATAATGCTCCTGTGTGCGTGTCCCGGTATTCAGAATCTCTCATTAACCTAAAGAAGATCCATTTTGAATGCCGCCTCATCAGGTATGCTCAAATCGATTTCAACCGCGCCGGCCGGAAGAGAACTGAACGTCAGTGCGGTACCAGAAAGCTGTACCGACCAGTCTTTCATATCCGGAGCATCGAGCCGGCTGGCCATTTCTTCGTACACGCCGTTTTCCTCATCAAGAAGCACAAGGAGGTTTTCGCCAAGGGAGTTGACGGTCCGGAGAAGCCAGCACGTCCGGCAGCCGTAACCTGCCCAGTATGCGACAATCTCCGCCGGAGAATAACTGTTCCCCTTGTTAGTAAAATTTTTGTTAGTCATAAAGTAATTTCCTTATCAATATTCACATCCGTGTTTGTATTGAACCTGACAATCACACCCGTAGCATTCACCCTCACATCATGTGACGTGAATCAACTACAAGCCTGCTAAATGTCACTCCAGCAATTACCGGAAGAGCGGTTTCATCAGATCCGATTTATTGCATATATTGCATTTACCGGAACCACACCGCGACCAGAAATCGTGAAGAGCGACGAAAAAACCTGTCACCATCCTTCCCACTGAGCAGCTACGATAACCGGTAAAAACCATATGCAACAGTAGTATAGGACACGTTCTTTTTCTGTTTCAGCAAAATCTTCGGTACCGGGTACTGAAGATCCGGTTCCTACATAAAACGGAACTCAGAAAGAAAACAGCCACAGAGAGCAACCAGACTTAAAACAACCCTAACATGAGACTACTTAATTTGCTACATTGATTTTCAGGTCGTTTTATGTAAGCATGAAGTAATGAGTTGCCATGAGGCAACCAATACTTAAGGAAACGCGCAATGGCCGCTGTGAACGTTAAAATTCCCGATCAACTGAAAGAAAACGGCGACGCTGTCCTGCGTCAGCACGATCTGAACGCCACGCAGTTCATCAACCTCTGTTACCGCTATCTCGAACAGCACGGCAGACCGCCTTTCATTACGGAGACGCACGTCTTCACGCCCGATGATCTGGTCATAACAATCAGCGACCTGCTGGAAAAAAGCCGGGATCAGCTCAGCAAGATAAAAACTTTCCTGGAGAAGCAGACACGCCCGGAGAATGAGGAACGCGCCCGCGAATATCTGGACACGGAGAGGCTGGCCCTGACGCGTCTGGTGAGTGAAGTTCAGCAGAATGGTTACCGGCTGGAGTCATTCGCTGCGGAAACAGGCGCCTACAGGAGGGTGTCACACAGCCTGCCACGCGCGGCGTATCTGCTGTCTGTATGCGACTTTCAGCTCTCCGAGGCGGTCGCCCAGCTGCCGCCATACCCGGAGAGAATGCGCGGCTTTGTCCTGTCGCTCAGCGAGCTGGAAGGGGAGCTGCGTACGCTCAAGGAACTGCTCATCGATACCGGCCTTCTGACGCGCCCTGCTCCCGTCCGTGAATACACCCACCGGGGTGAACGTGTCGCCGTGACCATATCCCAGCCCGAAGGTTACGCCTACGGTGCCTGGCTGGTCCGTCTGGAACTGCGTGCCGGCCGGCTGCCGGCACATCTGGAAAAGGCAGGGTTGCTTTTCCCCCGACTCAGGGGCAGGGTATTCGTTCCCGGCACCGTTTATGGCCATGGCGTGAATAACCCGGCCACCGGTGAGTTTGAGCTGGGATTTCGTTTCATCAGCAATATTAGCGAGTTTCATGTCTACAGCAGTGGATGCGAGGAAGCGGACAACGAGACAGGCATTGATGATCTGGCGGCGGTGCTCTGTCTGCGGGTTGAGGAATACATCGGCGATCATATCCAGCAGAACACGGCCCCGTTATGAGGACGGTGAAACCGGCTGATGCGTCACCGGGACAGAAGCTGAAACGCCAGAAAAAAAGGGATAACAATGAGCAGGGTTGAACGGATCATACGCGTGATTTTTGTGCTGTTTATGGCGGCCATTCTGGGAGCCATTGTCTACGGACACGGCGGCCAGAGCAGTGAGGTCAGTAACTGGATTATTGCCGGCGCGAATGTGGTGATGGCCCTCGCTGCCGTGCAGGCTTTCAGGGCGGCCCCAAAGTTTCTTAACGAGTTTTTCGCAAAAGAAGGATACCGTCTCGTCATTGAGATGATAAATGAAAACATCATACACCTGGGGATGGATAATGAATTTACAGTTAAGTTTCATAATGCAGTGGTTACCTACAGATCACTGATAGGAACGTCATACCCACCTCAAAATTACGACAAGTTTCCTGATTCTGTTAAAGAACTTAATGGAACCCTGGCGCAGCATAAAGAGTATTTAAAGAACATACGACACCTGTCATTCAAGATTCAAACTTACAGTATCTATGCGTCAGATAAAAAGAAACAGAGCTGGACTGATATGGTTCTGTGTCTCGATGGAATGATTCGCGAAGCAGAACTAATCCTGCACTATTTTTCATTAGAGACTAAAAATTATTACGACAACTTTGCACTAACAAGAGATATTTTCCAACCGTTTAAAGGTGAGCATTCAGCACACATAGAGGAGCATTTCAAAAACCTAAACACTGAATGGAATGGTATGGTTAAAAACCGTTATAATTTTCTTTCAGAAGGCATGGATGCCAGGTCTCTTTTTGTCCTCAAATGACCTCAAATGTCTTAATTTCCACAGGCGGTAAAACAGATTCAACCCTGAGCTGATTTATCAGGTCAAGGTGCCGAAAAGGGCACCTTTCCGTTATTAAACGGTTTCCTTACTGAGGGGGTGCTCCATTCTCAGCGCCACCTCTCCATTGAAAGTTACGCTCACTTCATAATTAAGAATGAGGTCAAACCTGTCAGAGTCACGTTTTACATTTTCATAGGTAACATTAACTAAGCTGCCGCCTTCATACTCTTTGAGTAAGAGCGCGGTGAAGTAATCATCATCAACCACCAGAGTGACCGGTTGATTGACCCAGGGCATAAAGAAAATCCGACAGGTGCCAAAGTCAGAGGTGACTGTCCTGGAACCGTCCCGGTTGGATTTAACATATGCTCTCAGGTCAGGAAGGTCGAAAATTAAGCTATTGTAGTTCTCAAAAATATCCCTGCTCATGACAAGTAAATTCATTCCGGCCATTTCAGGGGATGATTTTATATGATTCATCATCATGGAAAAATCCTCAACGTTAATTACTCTCGATGAATCACGCTTGAGAAGTTTATTTATGATGAAAGCCTGAATACCTTTAATGGTGCATTCGGCCTCAATATCCCCTTCATTAATTACGTTTCTTTCATCTATACCTTCTGCATATACTTCTTTATCTGTGTGCAGAATAGTTTTTAGTTTGATGAAACCTTCCCTATTATGTTTAACAGCGGAAGTTATTTTGAAAAGAGAAAGGGGAAGTACCGCGTTAAGGCGCTGACGCACATGCTCAGTGGTCTTGCGTGCAGTCAGCAGCAGGCGAGCCGTATCGATGACGGCCTCCTGCAGATGCATGGCCAGACTGGTCTGAAGTATTTCAATGTGCTCACGAACAACAGCGAGCAGGTTATTTTTGGCGGACTGGAATACGCTTTTATCTAAATGAAGCGCCTCTTCGGATTTATCTGCCTCGCTCAGAATAGCGGACAGAACTCCGATAACGCGTTGTTTTTCACGGTAGGTTAAATGGTCATCTTTGATGGCTTGTGCGATTTCATGACTTACCCGGCTGCCTTTTTCAGATACGGTTAATAAAATCTGAACCCAGGCCTTTGGCATATCAGTAAATCCTCGCTCGGCCACACCGCTGTAAGTGCGCCCTGAAACCATGTCCGGTTTGTCGTAATCGCTCATGCGCTGCGCCAGCTGATTCAGCCATGCTCTGTGATCCATTTTTTCTGTCCATGTCCACAGACAAATCCTGATAAGGAATTTTATAAGCTGGCCGGCGTCGTCAATGTTCTCAGAGCGCGTTTCAAAACCGCCTGTCTGGTCAGTCAGATGTCCCTGCAGGATAATTTTTACATAATGCGTAATAAACGCGTCCGGCTCTTTCATCCTTGAGGTCAGGTAGAGACTCAGGCAGACACGCATGTCGATCAGCGCATTGACTAACGCCATTCTGAACCAGTCACTGTCCGTAATACAGTTGAGGTTTTTTAATATAAAGAGGCCGGGACTGAAAAGCTGCCCCTGATAGCTGTATCTTTCAACAACATCAGAATCTATGTCCATCGAATGCTGCCAGCGGTTAAGCAGGTCCACTGCAGCATCAACAGTAACGGGATCACGCGTGGACACAGCATCGATTACCATTGAGGGAAGATCCTGAAGCTGTGTCTTGCAGAAGTAAAAATATAATTCCGCACTCAGTTCATTCTTGAACCTGTAACTGGCGGCATGCTGATAGTTCTCCCAGACGCTGGCAAATGATCTGATCAAACGGTCATAGCGCACCCTGAGCGTTGCGCTTGCCAGAGGCTGATTGTTTCTGTTCCAGGCTGTTATCGTAGACCAGTGAGAACGGACTATATCCATACAGATATCCAGTTCGTCCCTTGTTAAATGTTCACGATTATTCAGTATCCGCAATCCAGACCAGAGGCATAATTCAAAATACCTTTCGGACTCCGTTATCATATTTAAAGCTCTATTAGATATGCTGTAAATCTCATTAGAAAACGATCTCTGGACACTCAACTCGAAGGTTTCAGTCGTAATCAGCAAAAAGTTGTTAGCGACACCACCGTCATTGAAATAATATAACTCACTAAGGCTGTTGATGTTATCGATAAAACTGTCCGATGCATTATCAAAACCGTTTAAATCCGACTCCTGCATACAGGCATAGATATCCGCAGTCAAAGCCTGCATAATGACGTTAACAGTGTCATTACTGCGCCAGACGTCCGCTTTATAAAAACAGCGTTTGAGTAAACTCACCATAAAACTTTCAGGGTCCAGGTTGCGAACACTTAGGATTATCTTTTTTTCATTCGCTCCTGAATGAAAATAATCATTAGCAGTTACAATCGATGCAAAAACGCCCTTTCTTTTAAGATAAAAGTTTATTATTTTAAGAAAAAAACTAAAGGGTCTGTGGCGCAGGCTCACTATGTCTCTTCTTAAAAAATCACCGGTTACCGGTTTATAACCGGCAGAATGGTCGGTGAGCTTCACGTCTATATTCGAGAAATTGACTTCAGGATATACAGGGTATAGCCGGAGTCTGGCAGATATTTTACTGTCCACATACGGTCGCATGACATTAAAGGCAATATAGCGCTTTATAATGTTCTGTCTTCTCGCATCATCAAGGATTTCAAGGCTTACGATAAAAAACCATACCGAGAGGAGTATGTTTATGAAAAGCCACGCCTCGCTGATCAGACAGATGATTCCGTAGAGATAGTCGCCAAAAGTGACTCTCACAATCGTGCCGATAAGCACGAATGCTGACAGAAACAATCCACTCAGGCCTGCCAGCATGAAGCCTGAATAGAGCTGATAAGCCTTCTGGGCTATTTTCCTGTCAGTTTTTTTCTGAAAAAGTATGCTGACCAGCCCTATTACCAGGGGATAGACAATGCCAATGATGGTCAACTGACCGCTCAGAATCGTTGTCTGCCATTCAAAAACCGACCGTCGGTAGGGAGTATAAGCGGAAAGATACTGTTTTATCGGCGATTCAAAAAAATAACCCGCGGATACTATCAACAATGCGCCTACTATCAACAAACATACTGACTTCAGCGGCGATGAGGAGAACCTGAGAATATTTCTTTCCAGAAAATTCCATTTCATACTGGCATAGACTGGATTACTTTTGATCCTTTCATTCACGAAACTTTTTGCCAGAGACTCTGTTTTACTGGTAATCCATCCGAGCATACTTATTCCTTTTCAAAAAAATCAATCCTGCTCACCTTCTGATGGATTCAGGATGAAATCTGGGTCCATTATTATCATTACAATAGTAAGAACAGAAAGTTTGTGTTTTTTTATTATACAATGAGCGTGCTTATACACATGTAAAATGCAAGCCTGAGTAACCCGTTATCTGGCTAATTATCACCCTGACAGCACAATGTTAATGAGTAAATCTCAAAAAGCCAGATAGTTTTGGATATATATAGTAGATGAAATTTATGCATGTCTCGCACAATGTCTTAAGCTCATTCCCGACTTTACGCCTCCGGCTAACGTTTATCTCTGCCTGTATCCACTTACACACAGTGAAAGCGTGGATGAGATGTTAACTAAATGAACCACGTGGAAACGCCGGCATTTTATCATTTGACGCCGCTTGCCAGTACCACCATCCACCCGGGCCGTATTCCTTATCGTAATGGGCCGTTTTCTCCTGTTTTCGCAGCAGGTACTCCGGCGTGTTCATCCCGAAGACCTCCATGGGCAGCGCCTCCACGCCGGGAATGTCCTTCAGCACAAAGTCCGGAAACACGTCTTCCTCACCGTCGTAGCGCAGCGGCTTGATGAAGGCGCGTTTTTCCAGCCACAGCTTTTCTTCAACAGCTGCCTCATAGCCGGAATCCAGCGGAATAAAGCGGGGGCTGACCGTCATCAGCGCCACGTCGATGACGGTGCTGCAGCTGAGCGGCCGGTTGCGTCCGTCTGTGTGCCTGAACGTCGTTTCCGGCGGCTCCGTTTCCGCAATGACCACGACCTTCATGCCCCGGCGCCAGTCGCCGAGCTCCCGTACAAAGCTTCTCTCCAGGCGC
>Ga0157359_1001344_pt1 | contig 10018 bp, 8 predicted proteins | sample AttcapACBM3_FD_111482 | JGI IMG/M metagenome (GOLD analysis project Ga0157359, IMG submission 111482) | Fungus gardens microbial communities from leaf cutter ant in Botucatu, State of São Paulo, Brazil - Atta capiguara ACBM3 | ecosystem: Host-associated > Fungi > Mycelium > Unclassified ...
TCAATAAAAAGAAAAAGAAAAAGAAATTCAAAAGAAAAGAAATATAAAATCAAGAAAAATAGATAAAAGAAAAAGAAAAATGTTAGTGTCCAAAGCATTTCATAACACCTGAAGAATATTAGATATGGAAATTGGCTTGGTAAACAAGAGTTCATAGCAAGGGTTGCAAGAAAACTTTAATAGTTTATAGTGAAGTTGTTATACTCTGTGAAATAGTCTGAGAATTGGCAAGATTTACATTTATATCACCATAGACCTCTGTAGAAGGGTAGTTACCTTGTACCATGATTCAAAAATAACTAGACATTTAGGCAGATAGAAAACTCTAGAACTAGTATCTTAGGATTATTGGTGGCTCTAGATGTTGAGATACATAAGTTAATATGTTAGTATTTGTAATCTTTGTAATCTTTGCTTATATACTAAACTGGCATGTTATCTACCTCTTAGAGAGCTACATCTATTTTTAGTACTGGATGCAAGATAGGAGACCATAAGTGTGAACTTCATTATCAAACTTCTAGAGTTTACAAGTTTTGACATAGTGATGATGGTTATAGATCCAATGTTTAAGAGAACTCATTTCATCTCTATATATACAATGGTCACCATAGAGGGTGTTACAAGGCTCCTTTTGCACAATGTCTGGAAATTACATAGTCTTTTCACTCATGTTATTTTAGATAAAAGACTGCAGTTTGTCACCTACTTTACTAAAGAGTTATACTGCATATTAGGCATCAAAATTACTTCCTTTACAGTGTGGAATCCTTAATTGGATGAACAGATAAAGTATATCAATCAAGAACTAGATCAATATGTCTGATTATTTGTAAATAAAAGGCAAAGCAACTGGTATGACCTTCTGCTTATAGTGGAGTTTCAGCATAACAATCATGTTCATACTGCCAATTAGCAATGTTTATTCCTTCTAGATATGAGTCACCTCCTGAGAATAGGTGTCAGAATTGAAGATGATAGACTTTATTTTTTCTTTCTTATTTTTATTTTTCTTTTCATTTATTTTCTTTATTGGAACTTATAGTTATGGGTTAGTGTGATATAGAGAAGATTATAGAAGATTTTAGAGTAGATAACATTATACAGCATAGCAACAATATGTTAGCCTTATGAAAAACATATAGACTTTATGATAGGATAGTTGTAGTGTGAACAGACCATGATCTGTAGTATATATAAGGTAGACTAGCTTGTAATAAAAACTCCATTGAGTTCTCTTATATTAACCCAATACAAGTTCTTTTTTATCTTAATACTTTGAGGTTCAAGTTATAACAATAGGTTTTAAGCTACATATATAGGAGTTGAAGCTGGAAAGTATTGTGAAGTTCACTGTGCATATAAAGTCTATACTAGCTGAAGTAAAGTTGGCTATCTACAAGTCATAGGAGGATATAAAGTTTTACTATAACCAACAATAGATCTTTGTCCCAGTCTTTAAGTCTGATAACAAGATATATTTTAACTCTGTGGATATTCAGACCACATGCCCCTTTGCAAAAATGTCTCACCAGTGCCTTAGACCTTATGTGGTGAAAAAGCAAATAGAGTCTATAGTATATCTGCTGAAACTTCTACATGTGATAAGAAGATTATACTTGGTATTCAATATTATTAAGCTAATTATCATATCCAAAGACCTTATTCCCAGTAGACATTTGGACTCTCTTCTCTCCCCTATCCTTATAGATAAACAAGAAGAATAGAAAGTTGAGAAAATTTTAAACAGCTACTAGTATTGGCAATAGTATTAATATTTAATCAAGTGAAAGAGCTTTGGTTTGGAGAAGAACTTATAGGAGAATGTCTCAGAGGTATTTGCATTAGATAGAGTAGTAGAGTTCTATAGACTCAATCTAGGAACCTCACAGTTTATTTGTATAGCTGAGTTCTTAGTTATCAAGTTTTACCTAGTTTCTATTGTTTCAATGTATAGTAATCTAGAAGGATGATGAATGTTAGGAGATCTGTCTTTGCTCAAAGTTTAAGTACTCAAATCCTACTGAATCCTACAGTATTCTTATTCTTCTTTATCTTTCCAAATCTCATGGTATTTCTCAGAACAATACTACCACTCTCTGTACCATTCTAGTCATTGCTATTGTGAACTCCTTTCCTTTCTTGGTAATTCTTCTAGACACTTCTATTTGGATTTCTAACTATCTAGTTACTATAATTCTCTGGTTATGTCAGTATTGTTATGTCAGATTAAAATATATTCTAAGGATATTTAGGATAGTTGTTGCCTCCAGAAGTCCTTATTCTCATTCTGTTCTCTTAAGATTTCCTAGAAATAAGTGCTATGATACTTATTCAATTAAATATATACTTGGAACTTTCTGAATGTTATGAAAGTTTGCAAAACCCCACAGACTCTGCTAGTTATCCTAACACTCTACATATCACACTAGTCATATATATTTTAGAGAGAGATGTTATAATCTTAAGTTCTAATATTTTAGAATAAAACTATAACTCATGTATTGAGTATACAAAAGAACTTGATAGAGTTTCTAATACAAGATGGTCTACTTTATATATCCTAGTTTCTGATCTATGTACTGTCAGACTTGAAGATGGTAGACTTGTTCTTTTTTTATTTTTCTATTTCTATTTTCTTTTATCTTCTCTTGTTCTAGACTTTATTCAGGGAAATAATGTGATAGTCACAAGTAGATAACACATATCACAATCACAGTCATAACATTATGTGATATATAAAAGAATCTAGAAGAATGATATTATATATTATATGATATGAAGACTCTTATATATAACCTATAACATTTAGAGTAAGCTAGATGTAAAGTGTATATAAACCATATATTAGAGATATATATAAAGTAGACTTATCTGTACTAGAAACTCTACTAAGTTCTCTTGTGTTAACCAATACAAGATTTCTCTTTTGTTTCAACTTTTGAACTTAAGTTGTAACATGTATATTACACTAACTTACTCTAAAGTAATATATATATAATCTCTTTTCTATTTTTTATTTATTTTATTTTCATATTTTGAACTTAAGATTAAGATTAGCATAATGTTACACACATCTGTCACATATCATGATTACATGATCATATATCACAGAAAACTATAGAATGTTTTAGAATAATGATATTATACTATATGCTCTTTAGAATAAGCTAGGTTTAGTATAGACCATTAGCCAAGTGTATATAAAGTAAACACTTTGTAACTGGAACTTTATTGAGTTCTCTTATATAAACTCTATACAAGGTTCTTCTTTTGACTTATTACTAAGATTTAAGTTATAACACTTTGTGATATTTGTAACCATCATATTATTCTCTCCATCTGTCTATCTGTCTGAGAGTAAAAGACTGTCAATAATCTTGTTTCAATGCCCAATATTTGATCTAACTCTTTAGTCAAATCTGCCACAAACTGAGGCCCTCTATTTGATATCATGCTTTCTGATAATCTATGTAGTTTTCATACTTTGTCTTTGATTAGCCTTACTAATCCTTTTACCAATGTTTCTTTAGTTATTCCTACAATATGTGTCATTTTTGACAATATATTGTATACTACTAAAAATTGCATCCTTTTCTACTACTGACAGCAGCTTTATAATGAAGTCTACTATTAGATATATCTATAGCTTCTCCAAGGCCTTTTTTGCTATCAGTTTCCCTGCTGGAGGTTCTGTATAGCTTTTCATTCTTTGACATGAATCACAACTCTTCACATATCTCCCTACATCTCTCATTACTTCTGGCCACCAGTAATTCCTTGTCACCAACTCCATCATCTTCCATTTCCTTCCATGTTCAGCTAGTAGTATACTGTGATGTAGTCATATTATTTTTAGTCTTAAAGCTTTGTCTTTTGGGACATAACTTTCCTTTAAAACCAACTTACTGTCTACTTTATACTTATCCCCTCTCAGCATCTTTATCTCTACATTTTTCATCTCTTTTATTTTTATTTTGTTTTCTTTATTTTTTCTACTTTATTATTATTATTTTCTACTTCTACTTTTTAGTCTGTTCTCTTACTTAGTTCATCTGCATTTGTCAGGCATGGTTCACACTTAAAAGCAAAAGTGTCATACTTGAAGATGGTAGACTTGTTTCTTCTCTATCTCTCTTCTATTATCTAAGTCTCTTTTATTTTTTTACTTTGATTTTTTTCTAGTCTTTCTATTTTTTTTTTCATATTTTGGACTTAGTAAAGAGGAACAATGTGATATTATATGTGACTGTCACAACTGTCACAAGCTCCACTAAGTTCTTCTATGTTAACTAATTTGCTCTTTTGTCCCTATATTAAGACTTAAGTCATAACAAAAAGTCTATGGGATTTAGACAAAGTATAGAAACTTGTCTGATAATGTGGAGTTGTGTACTTCAAGAATAACCTTAGCTTCAGCTTATATGCTGTACTGTCTACTTGTTGCTTGGTTATAATTTCAAATAATAAAGAATGAAGTTTGAGATAGTAAGAACTGATAGAAATAAGTGTGTTCACTGACACCAGATTTTAGTATCAGAGAAGTTTGAATACTATGGTTTATTATTAAACTGAAGATTACAAAGTATCTACCAGTTCTTAAATATTACAGAAAATATCTAAAACACTTAGAAACTCAAGTAATGTTGTTGTTATATAGTTTAGAAATTCTTCACATCAAGTGAGGTCAGTATCTATATCTAACTCCAAGCTAGGCAGATGTTTAATTGAAATAATTCATGATGAGATACTGGTGGTGCTAGGACAACTAGACAAAGTTTGTGGATTTTTAGTGAATTTGGCTTTAAGAAATACCTAAGTTTATTATTTCTAGCTAAGTTTTAAGTAGTACTTACCTTTAAGAGATACCTAAGAGAACAAAATAAAATCTCATGAAGGTGGTAACTGTTCCATATTCTTCTAGGTTACATTCTAATCTAGTAAAACAATACTAATATAACTAGAGAATGATTGCAGTCAGATACTCATCTAACATTGAAGAAATCCTCAAAATTAAGAAGAATTTCCCAAGCCTTTCATCAAAGAAAATCAAGAAAGTATACAGAACTATTAAAAAGCTAAGGAAAGATAAAACAAAGCTCAATATGATCTTTAAGAGACCTTTGAGAAGACAGGTTATAGTCCCTATGAGCTTAACTAACATATCAAAATCCATGGTATTGTTTGGTAAATACATGACTAATATCAACAAAGCTCTAAAGAATATCAAGTCTGATATTATGACTGATTTTATTAAAGCAGATCAACAGGAACTTACTATTATGACCAACAAAGTTGCCTTAACCTTGGATCTCAGTACTATTAAGAAGTATATCAAGAATATTGATGTTATGGATTCTGAAAATATCATGTCACCTTGACTTCTTCAATCAAAATCCCATTATTAAAACCACTCATATTTTCAACAACATGTGTCTTGCTTCTAAACCTCATGATATCAAAGCTTTGCCTAAATCAGACATGGTGGTTATCTGGGTTGACATCTGGGATGCCCAAAGCAATGTGAAAGCTAAAGGACTGATAAATAGGTACTTTAACATTGGTAGCTATATTGCTACAATCTGTAGAACCAACATGAATCTGGAAGTTCCCCAATGCAAAAACTGCTAGAAATGAGAGTACACTACCTTTGCTTGCTATGCTTATGGATCAAAGTGTATCAAATGCAATGGTCTACACAAAGTGGAACATCATCAACATTTTGCTTAGTGCTGTAAAGCAAACTTTATAAGACAAACTTATTAAGACTTGAGACCAAACTGGACAAACCTTGTCCACATAGCTTCAAGTACATTAATTGCAAGGACAATCATTAAGCTGACTCTATCAACTGTTCCTTCTGAAAACATCGTTTCAATAAAGAGTAGCACATCAAGAAATACCAAGAGCTTCATGAAAATAGAAGCAAATCAATCCACTTAGCTATAGGCAAGGTGAGTTTATAATTTTGAAAAACTTTTGCTTATTTTCACAGAATGTTCAAAAGAACAGAATTATCACTAATATTATTTTAGAAAACAAAAAAGATTTTGATATCTTTTTCATTCAAGAACCTCCATAGTTCTTTATTCAAACCATTCCAAGTTTTTCTAGCAAGGAAAAAGACAAAGTTGTAGATGCTCCATATCATCCAGACTGGTTAACTTTCTCTAAATCATTGGTCAACAATCATGAACATTCAAGAGTACTAATGTACATCAATTTTTGACTTACTTATATGTGTTTCTTTCTTAGAAGGAACATTTCTGATCATAGAGACATTAGTTGTTTCTCTTTCTTTAATAAAAGTAATATTTTATTTATGATCAATGTATATTCAGATAATCATCAAGCAGCTTTAAAGTATCTCAAGAATACTGAGGCTAATATCCATAATGTTCTTGTCATGGCTAAAGACTTCAATATCAGGGATAGGGAATGAGCTTTTTATCTATTCTACTTGACTCATAACAATACTCTCTTAGAAATTGCTAATTCTTTCAAACTTAAAATATCTTCTCCCATCCATCAGGTTCCTACTTACTACACCAATAATTCTAACAACTCAAATTCAGTTATTAATCTTATGTTTTTTTATCCAAATTCTGTCAAAATCAACAACTATTATATTTTATCTGAAATCCAACATCTTTTAGACCATGTTCCTTTAACTGTTAACATCTCTATTATGGAAAAATTCATTCAAGATAAATGACATACTATTATTAGGAACAGCAAGGAAGAAGAAAACTTCATTTTAGAACTCAAGAATGCAATAGGAAATATTAACACTTCAAACATACTAGACAAAGAATCTCTTGAGTCTATTGTTCAGGCAAGAATTTCAGAATTCACTTAAGTATAAATTTTCATAATATGTCAATATCACTAAATGGTCTAAAGTATAGTGGAATAAGGAGTTTCATGACAAACTGACTAGATACAGATCTTCCAAGATAATTGAGGATTGGAAGATTTTCAAAGGAGTTATCAAGAAGACTAAACACTTATTTTTCAATGACAAAATTCAAGAAATCACATTAAAAAACCAAAGGTCTTAGAATCTCATGAATTGAGTCAAAAATTATAAAATGCCAGCAATTGAAGCATTATGATATAATAGATGTTCTTACATTGAAATTGATGATCTATGGAAGATATTACACCAAATATTAAACTTGGCACAAAACTGTCAAATTAATTCCAGCTTATTAGATGGAATTCCATTAAAACCTACTGTGGAATGGCCATCTTTCTCTAAAGAAGAGTTCAAAAATGCCATCAACAAATATAACAATTTATCTGCTTTTGTGCTAGACCATGTTTTATAGAAATATCTGAAAGTTGTTATTGAAGATGATAGATGCTTTCTTAATATTATTAATATTGCTAATACTTATATCAACATAGGACACTGGCTATCTCACTTCAAGATGTCCTCTTCTATTATCATCCTCAAGCCTAACAAAACAGCTTATAATTCTTCAAAAATATTTTGACCAATTGTTCTCCTTAACACTTTGAGAAAATTCATTGAAAAGGTCATCTGTGAAAGACTTCAGTACCAATTGATCTATATGGATTTCATCTATCCTTGTCAATTAGGTGAGTTAAAGCAACACTTGACTACTGATGCAGATGTTTTTCTTACACATCTTATTTGTTCAGGTTGAATTAAAAATCTTCAAATGAGCATGCTGTCCTTTGATATTTCTCAGTTTTTCCCATTACTTAACTACCAACTTCTTCTGCTTATTATGGACAAAGCTTGTTTTGATTCTTGAATCTCCTTTTTCTTTTCTAATTATTTAATTGGTAGAAAAACTCAGTATTTATGGAATAATTATATCTTTTCAGTATCAATGTAGGTGTAGGACAGGGCTCTGCTCTTTTTCCTATTCTTTCTGCTCTCTATATTTCATCCATTTTTCACATTTTTGAAAAAAGAATAAAAAATCTTAATATCCCTATCTCATTTCTTTCTTTTATAGATGATTGTCTTTTCATTCTGTAGGAGAAATCCTTTGAAAAAACAAATGCTCTTTTTTTTTGTAGCTATAACTTTCTTTCCTTTTTAATCAGTTTGGACTTGTCATTGAACACAGGAAATCCAAGATCTTCCACTTTTCAAGATTACATAAAAACTTTAATCCTCTTCCTCTCAACCTTAGTACATTAGGAGATTCTATCTTATGACCAAAAAATACCTAAAGGTACCTTGGTTTCATCTTTGACAGGAAGCTGTCTTTTTTCCAGCATATCAGCTTTTACTCCAACAAGACTCTGTCAACTATAAAGTGTATGAAAATGCTGGGAAACTTGATGTGATAATTACTTTCTCATCAAAAATGACTTTTCTATAGAACATGTATTTTTCTTATCACACTCTATGAACTTCCTTTGTAGTTTTTCAACAAAGCCCCACTTTTACATCTTTAATTTCTAATGACTAAATAGTTTGCCTTCATAATCTAGTCCAAATTTTCTAACTCATCTGAAATGTGTAGAACTAATTTTATAGTTAGTCAAGCAAGTTTTAACACTAGGTTCATAAACAAAAATTTTTTTAGTCTGATACTTGTAAACCCAAACACCAGCTAATTTAGTTTTACTAACAAAAGCTATATTTTTAACTGTTATTTGTTGACCTTCCTTTAACTGATTATAAGAAAATAGAAACCTATCTCTCCATAATAATCCATAATTCAAATGCCCTTTAACAGAGTCATACTCAATAGAAAACAACTTTTGATCTAAACTTACTACACCAGTACAAGTTCTTTCATGCTGAAAATTAACTTTTCAGAGCCAACTAAGATTACACTCTTTTTATCTACTTCATATTGGTAAAACTTGTTGATTGTACTTAATTTTATTCTAGTTGCTTCACTCATAGCTTTACCTTCATTAGATGAAATAAGTAAACTTTTGTTAAGTATAAGGTCTCTCAAAGAACTCAGGAAAATACAATAAAAAGCAGCCATCTGGATCACTAATACTTTTCAAACATTGCCTATGTGAGAAATAGAAGCTATTGCTGGTCTAATTCCCATCCACTTACACTTCTAGAAAATCAGTAGTAGACATCAAATTAAAACATTATTTCTGCCATCAAATCATGTGATTAACATGTTATTAGAAAAGAGACATGCTAAAAACTCTCCCTTCTATTGCCTTTCTTTAAAGAATATGGCCACCAAGCAGTGGCAAAAAATCAAAAGTTCTATAGTTGATGTTAATAACCATCTTAATGGAATCTTTCCTTCTTTTGATTCTCTTAATCATGAATTCTCTCCTAGTTTCAGATTAATTGACAATTTTTCTAGTAGTTTTTCTTTTCATTAAGCAATACACAAAGATAAGAAAAGCAAAGAGACCTATCTTTGTAAACTTGATGAAGTCTTTGCAAACACCTTAATGGATTCCACTTCTATCATTATAGTTTCAGAATTAAAAACAGTATTGCTACATCTATTTCATACATCCATTCTTATGGCAATAGTATTAAGAAAACCATTCACCATGCCATTAACATTTTATTGACCAAGGTAGATTTATTTGCCATCAGATGTGGGATAAACCAAGCTGTCCAAATTTCTGAATTGTCCCATATCATCATCATTACCAACACTATTCATTTGACAAAAAGAATGTTTGAAACAGTTTGGTCATTCAAACTTTCTATATGTGAAAGCTACTAGAGAGATCACAAATTATGCTCCTATAGAAGAATACCATCTAAGGTTTTTCCTGAGAGAGAACTTCAGTTGCTTATGTAGATTATATCCAATTGAAACTCAACATATTCTTCATAAATGTAGAAGATATAATAAATATTTATGACTTTATTAAGTTATCTCTTAGCTTTTTTTGAATTTGATCTGAATGCTTTCTTATTTTATAAAGGCATTACTTAGTAGAGAAGTTTATTTTGCTTCTTTTTAGTTAATTATTTTTCTTTTTTCTTTTATTTTATTTTTCATTGGTCCTTATGTACATAGTTATGTTGTAGCTATCA
>Ga0157359_1001345_pt1 | contig 10014 bp, 5 predicted proteins | sample AttcapACBM3_FD_111482 | JGI IMG/M metagenome (GOLD analysis project Ga0157359, IMG submission 111482) | Fungus gardens microbial communities from leaf cutter ant in Botucatu, State of São Paulo, Brazil - Atta capiguara ACBM3 | ecosystem: Host-associated > Fungi > Mycelium > Unclassified ...
GATGAGTAATAGGATATAAGGACGATGCATGGACATAAGGGCAGGTTAATATTGTTGTAGCATGGACCACATGTAATTTATATAAATAGAGAAGTAATGCAGCAAGGGCTCCTTGTTGAGTTCTCTTGTAATCCCCACTACTAGATAGCCTACTAAGAGCTTTGCTGAAGTCAGCATATCACAAGTGCCGTTCCAGTGAGTGGTTGCTACAACATTTATGTCTTCAGAAAGAAAGAAAGAGTGAGAGAATGCTAGTGAAGAAAGTATGGGACCTTGCAATAGAGTTAAATGAAGAGTTTGTACTAAGGAAGAAGAAGATATATCCATTGTTGAGGGAAGAGAGAGGAGAGGTGCATGAGTTTATTAATAAATAATTGACAAAGAAATATATTAGGCTCTCAAAGTCATCTCAAACAACACTGGTATTTTTTGTAGGAAAGAAGAATAGTATGAAGAAGAAGGTTTAGAACTATAGATATTTAAACAAATAGACCATTAAAAATAATTATCCTTTACCTTTGATTTTAGACATAGTAGAAAATATAGGCAAAAAAAATGTATCTACTAAATTAGATCTATGGTAAGGGTATAATAATATACAAATAAAAGAGGGGGACAAGTGAAAGACAGCTATCACTTCTCTCTTTCATACCACCATCTTGTATGATAGCACCTAACAGAGAAATTATGAATATAAATCTTTCTTCTTACAACTCAACCATGTCTCACTCAGTAGAAGTTAATACTATCTCTAAAGACATCAACATAGATGAGCTAAGAGGCAGATTCAAGTCATTTAACCTAAACTCTTCTAGAGAATCATTGGTTCATTTAGACATCTCATTCATCTCATACATGGATAGAATAGAGGTACAAAGCAATGACCTCTTATAGGCAAATCAAATAGAAAAGGAAAACTTTCAACTATTCTATACAACTTCCAAGAAGGGGGTATCTAAGGTTCAGTATAAGGCTAACAGTTCAAAAGACACATCTCTATCATATATGAAGATTATGAATATTAATAATCAAAACATGAATCAACCTTGTAGTTTTAATTCAACTTTCATTTCTTATAAGGAGTTACAACCAGTTAATCCAGAGTTATGGGATGGTCAATCACATTCAGTTTCTATTTTCAGAACTATAGAATCTATTAACAAAGACTTAAAGAATATCAAGACTTTGTTTTATCATATTACAGATTTCATTAGAAATAAAAATCTTAAAAAATAACAAGGAGAGAGACATTCCCAGTCTTATAAGCTTTGGACAAATAGCCTAGTCATTTATCTCATTTATTTATAAAGGTGGTTGGAATGTGTTGAAAACAGATAATAATAACACTTTATTCTGCCAAAAGTTTCCTCAAAATTTGACAAGAAAATTCCAGATCCTAAACCTAGAAATAAATCTGAAAATATCCTGCAGACTAATCCAGTTAATTTTCTAACCTCCCTCTCTCTCCTTCAATTCCTTTAAGACCATTGAAAAATAAGCTTATTAAATCACAGTATCCCAGAAAAATCAACAAAAACTCTCAAAACTAGTCTAGTAGTAAGAAAGGGCATTCTTACACTTTAGCATCATTTGGGAATGTCAAGAAAATTCTCAATTTAAAAGACAAATTCCCCAATCTTTCATCTAAAAAGATTGAAAATATCTATAGGACTATTAAAATGATACAAGAAAAATAGAACCTTATATCAACATGACTACCAAAGGTCCTTCTTATAAGCAAATCATTATCCTTATAGGAAGCAATATTTGTATCAACTATTGTGGTCTCATTATTTTGGCAAACAAAGTTGCTATTTTTTCCAATCTCTGTGTAGTCAAGAATTACATCAAAAATACCTCTTCTGTGGATTTGAATGACATTCAATCTACTCATCCTTCCCAATCCAAGTCATATCTAAAAATCCTAGATATTCCTTACTTTATTGAAAATATTAATATACCTATCAATTTAAGCATAATTGAGTTTATTATTAAAAACACTCATATTTTCAACAATATTTGTATTGCATCAAAACTATGTATAATCAAAATATTATCTAAATCAGATATAGCTATTATTTTGATAAATATATGGGATTCATAAAGTAGCACTTTTTCCAAGACATTAATCAATCAATGCTTCTATATAAGATGTCACATTACTACCATATATAAGGTATTAACATAAATCCTGGTGTCTTCTAATACAAGAATTGCTAGAAATAAGAATACATCACTTTTGCTTGTCATATCCAAGAATTATGTTGTGTTAAATATAATGGACTCCATAAGTCTAAACACCATTGCCACTTTGCTTGATACTGCAAAGTGAACTTTAAGACTAACTCTTCATATCTCAAAACCAAATAGGAGGAATCTTATCCTCATACATTCAAATACCTAAACTACAAAGACAACCATCAAGCTAATTCAAATACTTACCCATTCTAAAAGCATTACTTCAATAAAGAATGGCATACTAAGAAGTATCAAGAGCTCCAGGAATTTAGGAACAAGTCAATTCACTCAGCTATGAGTGACATTCAAGCATGATTATTAAAAACATTAAGATTTTCTTACAAAATATCTAAAAGAATAAAACTCTTATGGACAGCATTTTAGAAACTAACATAATTTTTGACATTCTTTTCATCTAGAAATCTCTATAGTTATTTACTTGAACTATTCTAAGTTCTTCTAATGAAGAAGGAGATAGCATTGCAGACACTTCGAATTATCCTAGCTGGTTTACCTTTTCCAAACCTTCAAATTAATAACTATTCTTATATTATTACTTACATCAATAAGTGTCTCTCTCACTTATACTTCTCTCTGTGCAAAGATATATTTAATCACAAAAACATTAACTGCTTTTCCTTTTTCAATAATGGCAACATTTTCTTCATGCTCAATGTATATTTAGATAACTACCAATCTGCTTTAAAGTATCTTAAGAATACTAAAGCAAATCTCCAAAACATTCTTATTATAGCTAGTAACTTTAATATTAAGGATAATATTTGGAACTCTTTATATCCCTTTTATTTGATTCATAGTGACTTTCTATTTGATATTGCTGACTCTTTGGGTCTCAAACTCTTCATTCCTATCTAACAGATCTCCACTTGATACTCAAACAATGTCAACAGCACTAACTCAGTTATCAATCTATTCTTTCTATATTCTAACTTCATGAAAATCAATAATCACTGCATTAACCCAGAAATCCAATATCTATCTAACTATGCTCCTCTTACTGTTAATATTGCTTTAATAGAAGAAATTATTTAAGACAAATGACATGCTATTGTTAAAAATAGCAAGGAAGAAGAAGAAAAATTCACTTCTGATCTTATTAGGAATATTAATACTTCAATTATCCCCAACAAGAACTCTCTTGAACTTATTGTTTAGGAGTATGCAAATACAGTGGAATCAATATGATACAAACATTTGAAATCTGTTAATATTATCAAGTGGTCCAAAGCTTAGTAGAATGAAGAGTATCAAATAAAACTAAGAGACTACAGAACTTCCAAGAAAATTGAGAATTAAAAGATATTTAAGAGAACTGTCAAAAGAATAAAACAAGCTTTTTTCAATGATAAGATTCACAAAATTATGTTAAGAAATTTAAGACCTTGGAATCTAATGAAGTAGGTCAACAAACATAAATTACTTGTTATAGTGTGCTTAGACACTAATATTTTTCTTTTCTTTTTATCTATTTTTCTTAATTTAATATTTTTTTCTTTGATTTTTCTTTTATTTTTATTTTCTTTGATAATTAAGAGGCATGTGACTGCAATCACATAACATGTCACATGATATAAGATCATAAGCCTAAACTTGGCAAGATTGGGCTAAAAAAGGCTAAAAAAATGATGTCAATAGCATGTTTATCTCATAGTTGACACATAAACATTAGAATAGGGTTATTTATCATTAGTATGGACCATGTATCTATTGTATAAATAGAGTAGCAATACATCAAAAACTCTTTGTTGAGTTCTCTTGTGATTTCCACTTGATATTCATCTTAAGGTTTATTGCTTGTATTATTATTGGTCTTTCAACTAGTGATTCCCACAACATTACTGGCTATTGAAGCCTTGCAATATAATGGCCAACCATGTATTGAGATCAACAATCTATAGCAAGCTCTTCACCAAACATTCAATGTAGTCCAAAATTGTCAAATTAATATGAATATTTTGAATGAAATCTCATTGAAACTGTCATTGACATGGCCTCTTTTTTCAAATAAGGAATTAATAAGTGCCATCAATAGATGCAGTAATTTATCTACTCTAGGCCCAGATAGGGTTTTATGAAAGTATCTTAAAGTAGTTGTTAAAAATTTTAGATGTTTGAAAAATATTATTAACATTGCTAATATATGTATTGACCTAGAACACTGGCCATCACACTTCAAATCATCATTATTAATTATTATTCCAAAGCCAAATAAAATATCCTACAATTCCCCTAAATTATTTTGCCCTATTGTTCTTATGAACTTCTTAGAAAAGCTGATCAAAAAAGTTATTGAAAAAAGACTCCAATTTCATTTGATATCCAAAAATTTTATTTATCCAATCAACTTGGAGATCTCAAACAATACTCAACTACAGATGTAGACATTTTCCTTACTCATCTTATTTGGTTAAGATGGGTTAAGAATCTTCAAATAAATACTCTAGCATTTTATATCACTTAGTTCTTTCTATTCCTCAATTATCAATTGCTTTCTCTTATTGTAAGAAAAGCTGGTTTTGATTTCAAAGTTTCAGTTTTATTTTCTGATTATTTAATTAGTAGGAAAATGCAATATTTATAAAACAATTTCATTTCTTCTTTCTTCAATATCAATATAAATGTAGGTCAGAATCTGTATTAGGAGTATAGTATGAAGTACATATATAGCACTAGCCAGATGTCAAAGCTAAGCTTGACATTACACACTTTTAGCATAACTTGTTTAGTAGCTGGTCTGTTTCTAACAATCTGCCCTTTCTCCAGTTTTATATACTTTCTATATTTCTCCTATTTTTCACATTTTTAAAAATAGAGTAAGAAACCTAAAAATCTCTATTTTTTTTCTTTTGTTTATAGATAATAGTCTTTTTATTTCTTAAGAAAAATTGTTTGAAAAAACAAATTCACATCTCTTTTGTTGTTATAATATTATTTTGTTCCTTCTAGATTAGTTTGGACTCATTATCGAACATAGAAAAACTAAAATCTTTCATTTTTCTAGATTGTAAGGTCTCTTCAACTCTTCTTCCTTACATCTTAGCTGTGTTGGGGATTTTACTCTTTGCCTTAAAGACTTATAGAGATATCTTAGGTTTATTTCCAACAGAAGGCTTTTTTTCAACAATATATCAAATTTTACTCCAATAAAGCTTTGTCAACTGTCAAGTATATAAAAATGCTTGGTAATTCTACTTGCAGTCTTCTCCCTTATTAAAGATGACTTCTCTACAAAACATGTATTCTCTTTATTATTTTCTATAGCTTTCTTTTATGGCACTACAACAAAGCACCTCTTTTATACTTACTTAACAAGCTCAGAAAAATACAATGCCAGGCTACTTTATGGATCTTAAATACTTTTTATACCTCTCCTACTATAGGAATTGAAGCCATAGCTAGTTTGATTTCTATTTATCTACATCTTCAAAAATTGAGTGGAAGACTTCAACTAAGAACATCTATGCTTCTTTCAAATCATGCCATCAAGTCTCTTTTTGAAAGAAGGCATACTATCAGTTCTCATCTTCATTGATTATTATTGGAAAATATGATCTCCAATCAATATATAAAAATCAAGAGTTCCATCATTGATATCAACAATCATCTCAACAGAATTTTTCCATTTTTTGACTCTTTAAATAGTGAATTTTCTCCTGAGTCTAAATTAATTGATATTTTTTCTGGTTATTTTTCATTTCACAAAGCTGATTGTTATAACAAGAAGAGTAAAGCTGTCCATCTCTGCAAACTTAATGATCTTGTGTTTGATGCATCATCAGATTCCAACTCTATTACTGTTGTTTCTAATGTAAGTATTAAAAACAACATTGCTATATCAATTGCATATATCTATTCATTCTTTAGTCTTACTAAAAAGATACTTCATCATACCATCAATATTATCTCAATGGAGGCAGAATTATTTACCATCAGATGCAAAATTAATCAAGCTGTTCAAATAAATAATTTCTCACATATTATTATTACCAATGCTATATATACAGTACAAAAAATCTTTAACTTCTCTATCCATTTTTATTATCTTTAATTGATTGCTACTTCAAAGGACCTCAGATTGTTTTTCAATAAGCACCCTTCCAATTCCATTGAATTCTAGGATTGTCCAAGTAATGAAGAATGGCTCCTTTATACATTAGTAAATAAAGACACAAAAAATTCAATCTTATTCTGCTCTTTCTATACAAAACTTTGTGAGACTTTAACAAGAAGGAAGAATGCAATAATATAATTAAACAATGGCAAATGACTTTTCAAGTATTAGACCTCAAGGGAAAAAAATTCTCAATCTTTTAAATAATAATCTAACAAATATTGAACCTTTGTATACCAATGGAGGTTTGTGGATCAAACATTTCAGTCATTCTAGTCTATTATGTGCTAGAGCTACATATACTATTACAAATCATGCTCTAATAGGAGAATACTATTTAAGATTTTTCCTGAGAGAAGAATTCAGTTGTCTATATAGATCATATTTTATCAAATCAAGATATCATATTCTCTATAAATATAGAAGGTTTAACAAGTACTAGAATCTAATGAGAGATACTATCAGCAAGTTCATCTCCTTCCTTGAATTTAATCCAAATACCTTTTTTTGGAGAAAGCATTATATGATAAAGCAGTTTTTCTTCACTCAGCTAATAACTAGTTAGTTTCATCTCTTTTCTTTTCTTTTCTCTTCTCTAGTTTCCTGTTGCTCTAGTCTTATGTAATGTAGTCATAAAGTAGCTACCACAGACTGCCTTCATGCCTCATGTAATGAATTGTTGATTAAAAAAAAAAAGTGAAAGATAGCTAACTCTAGAGGGGTTGTTTGAACCTACTATAATGTTCTTTGGGCTAACAAACTCTGAAGCTATGTTTTAAACAATAATGAACAAGATTCCACAGAACTTGATTAATACTGAAGAAGTAACAAGTTTCATTGATGATGTTATAGTGAAGAGGCAGAGTATGATAAGGTAGTAGAAGAGGTAGTAAGAAGGTTGGTAGAGAACAATTTATATGTAGAACCAGAAAAATACAAGTGAAAGATTAGAGAGGTAGGATTTTTAGAAGTAGTAATTAGAAAGAAAGAAATAAAAATGAAGTAGGAAAAAGTAAAGGCAGTATTGGACTGGCCAACTCCTAAAGAAGTTAAGGATGTACAGAAATTCTTAGGACTTGCCAACTATTATAGATAGTTTATCAAAGACTTTGCATTCATAACTAGGCCTTTACATAATCTAGTGAAAAAAGAGCAGAAATGGGAATAGAGATTGAGACAAGAGAAGTCTTTTAAGATGTTGAAGAAATAGTTTACTATGGAACCCATCCTAATAGCACCAGATCTAGATAAGAATATAAGAATAAAGATGGATATGTTGGATTATGTTATAGAAAGAGTGTTTATCAATGAAGTATAGAGATGAACAATGATGAACAATGGAGGCTAGTAGTATACCTCTCAAAATCTCTTAATGAAACAGAGAGAAATTATAAGATTCATGACAAGGAGATATTGATAGTAGTTAGAGAGTTAGAAAATTAGACATACTAATTAAAAGGTACCAAGTTCAAGTTTGAGATCTGAATAGATCATAAGAACTTAGAGTATTTCATGAAGGCACAGAAGTTAAATAGAAGACAAGCTTGTTGGGTGTTATATTTGTTAAGATTTGACTTTACTTTGAAACATGTTCCAGATACAAAAATGAGAAAGATAAATGAATTAAGCAGAATATCATATTAGAAGATTGGAATAGAGAATAATAAAATAATCAAAAATTAATAAGAGAAGAGTGGGTATAAGAAATAATAGTATTATACTGGAAAATACTTTTTTGCAAAAACATACATTCATAGGATTTTTAAGCATATAAAACCTCTTTGAAGGTATTAGCAAAAAGATCTTATACTCTTAAATAACATCTCAAGTCTTCTTGAGTAAACACCAACTCAAAGGACAGTGTAGTAGCCATTAATCAAACCAGATCTTGTAAAGACAGGATCTTTATAGATAAGGAATGCTACTACACTCATGAATAATTAGCTACAAAGTATAAGTACTTATGAAAGCACTTTACATAGTTACAAATATTTGGACAGTTGGATTAGAAGCTGATGGAGTCCAGAATAGCTTTATGAGTAGAGATGACTATGGAAATGATAAAAGAGAAATAAAATAGGTACTTATGAACAGGAAGAGATCATTAGGTTAATGTTGGATTGTAAATAAAGAGACAGCTATATACTTATAAAACCTCAGAGAGCCTCCTTATGTTTTTAGTCTCTATTCTCTAGTTCTATTCTCTACATTTTTAAACTAATACATAAGCTACAAGTAGAAAGGAATAAGAGAGAGGACCTTCATCTGAATTTCCCTCCTTAAGAGCAGTTTTAACAAGTGAGTATTGTTAGCACCTGTTGTCACTTTTGGGCAGGTTTTGGAGAGTTTTAGCAGCCTGGGAAAAGCTGGTGAAGTAAGTATCAGTTAGTATTTTTAGTTATAAGATTTGACTTGAGAAGTGTATTATCTGAGATAGATAATATTATTGGAAGCTCTGAAGGAGCTTTACAATCTATTTACTAGATTTTTTAAAGGAGCTTGTTACACAGTATAAGGTTTACTGTTCAAGAGTTTATTATCAAGAGAAAGCATTCACAAGCAAATGTTATTCATATATTCCTTTTAATATTCTTCCTAACTTCATCCTTTTGCATTCATGAAAGCTCTTTTAAGAGTTTCATGTATTCTAATCTTATTCTATATTATTGTTTCTATACCTTCTCTTGATTTCTAAAGCTGATATCATCCCTTTTGAATTCTTTAGTACACAGTTAAGAGCTAGTGTTACATAATTCTTGTTGCACCCTAGAAGTAGTAAAAGTGGTAGAAGAAATGAAAAAAGCAGAAGTTAGAATGTTAAGAAGTAATAAGTAGAAAATAGAGAAAGATTTGGTAATAAAAGAAGAGAAGGTATATGTACCAAAGAATGAAGAGTTGAGATTGGAGATTATCTGATTACACTATAATATGCCAGTAGCTGAATACAGAAAGAGATAGAAGACAACAGAGTTGGTGATGAGTGATTACTGGTGATCAGAAGGAAATAAGAATATGGAGAAATATGTAGAGAGATGCAATTTGTGTCAAAAGATAAAGAACAGGACAAAGGCACCAGCAGATAAGTTGATAGCAAAGTACTAGAAAAGCTATAAACATACTTGATAGTTGACTTTATCACTAAGTTGCTATTAGTGGCAGAGAAAGATGTAATATTGGTTGTATGTGATAGGTTGTAAAAGATAGCACATTTTGTGTTAACAAAAAAGGAGATATTGGTAAAAGGATTAGTGAGATTGTTTAGAAATAATGTGGAAATTGTATAGATTACCAAAAAGTGTTATTTTAGATTGAGGACCACAGTTTGTAGTGGAATTGACAAAAGAGTCAAATAGTATGTTAGGAATTGAGACAAGGTTGTCAACAGTGTTCCACCCACAAGCAAATGGGCAGATGGAATGAATAAACAAAGAGTAAGAACAGTATTTAAGATTCTTTATGAAATATAAACAAAGAGATTGGCTAGATGTTGTAGCAACCACTTGCCGGAACGGCACTCGTAGTTTGCTTACTTCAGCAAAGCTCTCAGTAGGCTATCTAGTAGTGGGGATTACAAGAGAACTCGACAAGGAGCCCTTGCTACATTGCTCCTCTATTTATATAAATTACATGTGGTCCGTGCTACA
>Ga0157359_1001346_pt1 | contig 10002 bp, 10 predicted proteins | sample AttcapACBM3_FD_111482 | JGI IMG/M metagenome (GOLD analysis project Ga0157359, IMG submission 111482) | Fungus gardens microbial communities from leaf cutter ant in Botucatu, State of São Paulo, Brazil - Atta capiguara ACBM3 | ecosystem: Host-associated > Fungi > Mycelium > Unclassified ...
ATCATCATACGAGGAAGAAAAGATGTCAAAATCAGGCACAGCATTAATCACCGGCGCATCCAGCGGTATCGGCGCGACTTATGCAAAACGACTGGCAGCACGCGGTTATGATCTGATCCTGGTGGCGCGGGATCAGGCGCGACTCACCACTCTGGCGGATGCACTGGCACAACAGCATGCTATCCGGGTGACCGTCATGAAGGCTGACTTAACGGAGGAGCAGGACCTGAAGCGCGTGGAGTCGGAGCTGGCGAACAACCCAGAGATTACGCTGCTGCTGAACAACGCTGGCATGAGCGTGGAAGGCGAGTTTCTGGAGGCAGACATTACACGCATCAACAGCATGCTGGCGTTAAATATTCTGGCCCCAACCCGACTGGCACAGGCGGCGGGCCGGGCATTCAAAGCACGCGGTCATGGCATCATTATCAATATCGCCTCGGTGCTGTCGCTAATGCACGAGATGTTCAATGGCGCCTATAACGCCACTAAATCTTACGTGCTGACTCTGACGCGCGCCATGCAGCGAGAACTTGCAGAGAGCGGCGTGCAGGTACAGGCCGTATTACCCGGCGCAACCCGCACTGAAATTTTCGACCGTGCCGGCCAGTCGATCAACGAAATCCCGGCTGAGATGCTGATGGACGTTGATGAGATGGTGGATGCCGCGCTTGCCGGTCTGGACAGCAAAGAGGGGGTAACCATTCCGGCGCTGGAGGATCTTCAGATGTGGCACGATTACGATCGGGCGCGTGGTGCTATGGTCCCTCACCTTTCACGGGATAAATCCGCATCCCGCTATTGTCAGAACTGAGTCAGCGTTAACTTATCGCGGCTGAAGTCCGGTTTCGTTAACGGTACGGAGAAGCATTATCCGTGCCGTTTTGCGACTTCAGCTTCACGCGTTGCCAGATTTGTTATAGAAATCAGCAGCTAAATCACTGCTGCTTATTTCAGCAACCAGTGGCGGAGTGCTGGATTGCCCTGAAGAGATACTTTATAATCCCCGCTCCGCTGGCCCCTTAGCTCAGTGGTTAGAGCAGGCGACTCATAATCGCTTGGTCGCTGGTTCAAGCCCAGCAGGGGCCACCAAATTTAATGATGAAAATCATGCAGTTAAGCCATCTCTCAGAGGTGGCTTTTTTGTTTCTGATAGTTAACTGTCCCCTTTTTGTCCCCTGAGGTTTAGCTACATATCATATGAACAGATGAAACTTGAAATGCCCTTCACTCTCATCTTAAGGGATCATATCTTTGCTGGACCGCTAAAAATTTTAATTTCTAGCTTGCACAACAGTTAGCCGCTATTCTTAGACAATTCCTGTGCAAGCCACTGTTTTATATGATGCTAATTCTTCAGTCTACTTTTGATGGGTATTAATAAGGAAATCAAATGTCTGATATCGAACTATTCTATAGTGAAGGGCTAAACTTCACCGCTCAAAGAACCTTACATTCGGATGAAGTCGAATTAATAAGATATCATTCATCAATCCTAATGCAATTTCAACGTCACCATGCCTTAATAGAGTATGCAATTGTTAACTATAACAACTTAATTGATCTATTTATTAATAAGACAACGGAAGTAACACATTCTGCAGCAGAAGGTATTTACTATCCCTTTGATAATTTCTATTTCGAAGTAAACACAGTTATATTAAATTTTTTGGCATCATCAAGGACATTTTTGGATCACATGGAAAGCATGACAAGATGGGGATTGAAGACAAATCAGCCTGAATCATTAAAATTTGATCATTTAAAAAGCCACGAATATGATTCAAAGTTTTCTTACCGCTTTTTAGGTAAGCTTAGAAACTATGTTACTCATTGCGGAATGCCGCCTCTCTCTTATGACCTGAATCAAAATTTCAATGAAGAAGACTCGACTACAAAAACCACTCTTCAAGTATATTTTGATAGAGATGAATTACTTTCCAGCTCTGATACATGGTCTGCAAAAGTTAGGCAAGATCTTAAGCTTCAAGAAGCCAAGTTTCCTGCAATATCTCTATTTAATGAGCTAATTTTTTCCCTTATTAAAATTCACGTAGAATACAGCAAGGATTTCATATTACCGGAAGCCGAATCAGCAAAAAACTACATACTTCAAGCTATTGGGCAAGAAGATGGTTTCACACAAAACCTATATAGTCTTGGAAAAGTCGTCCCTGACGAAGAAAATGAAGGCAATATATATTTACAGCTTTCTACAATCCCTGTCTCACTAACGAAAAAAGTGAACCATATTCAATATTTGATATCTTTACTTGAACAAAAAGGAAGCGAGCACTTCTTTCAGCCGCACGAACTCAAAAAATTAATGTAATAGCACTTTGCAGTTCAGCTTCTTATTAATTCACCAAATAAAAAAATCGCACATGAGGGTATAATAGTGACATTACAAGATGTTATTGCAATTGCTGGACTTTTTGCCGCATCATTTTCTGCGGCTGCAGCTGCTTTTGCTGTCCAACAGTCTAAGTTACAAAGAACCACTTTAACTAAACCACAACTTATTGTTACGAACATCATAATACCTGTTATTGGTAAATCGGATGAAATATTTTCATTCTCACCTAAGGATGATCAACACCCCCCTTACTTTAAGGTCCCCATTAAAAATGTTGGCTTAGGCACTGCACTGAATTTGAAATATGGATGGGATTTCGATTATAGAAGCGCTTTAGATGCTTGCGGATTCATTCATACTGATACGCATCAAATGGAAAGCTTACACTTATCTTTTGATACTGAAAAAATAAACAACTCCGTATATGTAGAAGAAGATATTAAAAATGAAAATTCTTACTTCTCTTTCTTCAAATATGGCAAGTTTAAAGCATATGCAAGTCATAACACTTACACAAACATTGAATACATCATACCGATTACCCAAGATAAAGATCACACATTTCTCACACTGCCTTACCTTATTCCTATGTTAAATATTAACAACTCTCAAAACATTACTTCGATTACTGAAGCGTTGCTTAAAGAAATGCAATCCGGTATTCTTAAAGTAGAATATGAAGATATATCAGGATGCAGATTTTCTATTAAGTTCTCTTGCACCATTAGATTAATTAGGTATTCTGTTAATATCAAGACTGGAAGTGAAGCAGAATATGAGTTAAATCTTGCTCGAATTCATAATATCTCTGTTATTAAGAAATTAGTAAATTTTATTGCTTCAAAATTTGGATCACCAAAAACCGGTCTTAATTCTTCGAAGAAATTAGATTATAAGTAGGTTGCTTTTCCCAATGCGCATAAGCGGCCTGCCAAGCCTCACTCTCATTTGCAAATGGCTTCTCTGCTACAGGAAGCCATTCCAGTTTATTGTTCTTAACTTGCTTAAATCGAACATCCCAAAAATCCCCGCGTGGCCATAGAACATATCTGCTACCCGGTCCCCAGCGGTCATTCCAGATCGCATCATCAGTGAGCTTTTCTCCACGTTCCATGAACATAAACAGCGCGCCATTGAGTGAAAACCTTCGCATTTTATCGCCCCTTGCCAGTAGCAATGCTGTACATAAAAACAGTATATAGCTTACTGAGTTTTTCAGTTTTGTAAAATGTTCCGAAACCTCTCTAGCCCTTACCCTGTCTACGTTGGCTGTTTACTCGCTTAAATTCATTGAGATCCACTTGAGATCCAAAAGGTGAACAAAAATCTTTAATATCCTTTAAATTCAATACACTGCATTTAGCCTAAGATCCATTAGAGATCCAGACAACTGAAAAACACTGAAATCCATTGCGCTCTTTTCAGTTGGCGAACTCCGGCAGAAACCCAGCACCGGCGCGGTCTGGCCATGCCCTTTGTAAAAAAATAAAACTGAAAAATTTTTATGATGCAAAACCTGCAGGCGGGTGCGGTGTAGCGCCGATTTTGTCTGCCGGACGATAATTTTGCCGTGCTTACGCGCAGCCAGTGCCGCGCTGTGCGGATGATCTGTTTATGGTTGTCGTGCCTGAAGGGCGCGCGCTTGCGTGGCGCATCGTGCGTCTGAGGCATTCTGGTGACGGGCAATAAAAAACCCGCTGTGATAGCGGGTCAGGGTGCTGGCTTACTTACCGATGACGGGGGAATATTTCGTACTGAGCGCAGCGGCCTGCTGGCCACTCTGTGCGATGGCGCTGCTGTTCGTGGGCTGCCCGGTTGACGGGTGCGTATGGCTGGCCAGCTGGTCAGCCAGCTGCTGCACCAGTGCCACAGTATCGAGCATCAGCTGGGCCACGTTAATCTTCTCTGAACCAATCCACACAACCGGCGCGATGATTTCCTGACGCGTCCCGGCAATGCTCTGGCGCAGCTGGCCAATTTTCTCAGTCAGTGCCTGCCCGACTTTTATCGTGGCGCTGCCGGTGACGTCTGTTTCCGCATTACCGCCCACTGTAATCAGCTGATTCTGCTGTGCGGCCACGCTGTAACTGCCGGTTGTTACGTGCTGAATGGCTCCGGCCATCAGTGATGCCGTGCCGATCACCGTGGTTCTGTCCGTGGCTTTGACCGTTGTTTCTCTGCTGACCAGCTCACGCGCTTCCGTATCGGCTTTAACTTCCCGGCTCATGGACGTTTCACGGATGGCCTGATCGGTCTGGCGCTCCCAGTCTCCTGCCTGTGTTACCCGCTGTGATACTTCCGCGCGCTGCTGCTGCAGCTGTTCGCCCGGCTTCACGTCCGGCAGGCTGGTCCCTTGCGGCATAGTCTGGCGCACAAACGGCTTGTCCGGACGTCCGCCGGTAAAATCGACCTCAACCAGCGTCCCCTCTGGCGGAAACTGAAACATGCCGGAATCATTACCGGCCATCGGAACGGGCAGCAGCACGGCAGGATAAACCGGCGTACTGCCATCCGGATTGCCGTCAGCGTCCAGCAGCTGCAGATTGACGGCATAGCGCGGCCTGAAGGGGTCAGCAAAGTTTCCGCTTTTAACCGCCTCAGTCGGGCCAACAACGCGCTCCATTTTAGGCAGGTGCAGGCCGCTGGCCAGCTCCGGGTAATGGCTTTCAACCTGACGCTGTACCGGTGTTTTCTGCTGCGGCTGGCCTGTTGTGCGGTTTCGCGGCGTCCAGGTTATTCTCCTGTGACATGTAGCGATACTCCTGTGAAGGGGGCCCTCTATGGTCAGGCCTTAGGGAAGGTAAATCATATTATTGTAATTGTGTGGCAGCTGACAAAACGGGCAACTTTATTACCCGCTGTGAGCAATCAGAAAAGCCAGCGCCCTGCACGGGCTGACTCAATAAACATTCTTATGGTCAGTGGCTCTTTATCCTGTTTTACATGTGTGCGTGAGAACAGCGAGGAGGTTTTCCAGGGGAAATAAGCGACAAGATTGAAGCCTGCTGGCTGCACATCAAAGTCATTAAAAAACTTTTTCGCCATTTCAGCGATATCATCCGCCTCGAACTGTTCCTGTAGAATGTCATCGTCGCCGACTTCAATTTTCTTCAAGAGGAATGTCGTCACCAGCGGCAGTTCGCGCAGAATAAATTCGCGCACTGCATCAGGGGTAACTGCCATATTATTCACCAGATTTTATCCTCCGGTCGCACAATCAGGTTATAGCGATGGACAGTGTGGAAACTGATTTGCGCAACATCGTTTGCCAGAATCAACCATCCGACAACAGGCACGGCTCTGCCTACAAATGCCCCCAGATTATTTACCCAGAAAATCTTCAGCCCACGCAGGCTGAAGGATTTGGCAGTCAGCGTTGGCAGAATGCGGCGCCGGAATTTGTAAGAAAGGTGTTTGCGGAAAAAGAGCGACGCAACGGAAGTACCGGGGGTTGCCGTGTTAGGTTTCCCCGGTACGTCGATATTATTGTTACCCAGAATTAGTCCTGCAACGGCCACAATATCCTGAACGCCTAGTTGCTTTTGTGTCTCATCAACCAGTATCCAGAACAGCAATTCCTGCGGCGTCAGATTAGGCAATTGATTGAAATAATACGTACCATCCAGTTGCTCTGTTGTATCCATACCTGCTAATCCCTTTCGTTAAATGGTTAACGGATTTTAACTTTACCATTTGTTTGACAGGTTGTTAATCCATCGCCAGTTCGCCCGTCAGGCGTGCTTTTCGGGCCAGCTGATATGCGGCGCGGCTAATACGTCGGTGATCTGCACTGCCCATACGTACTTCATCCAGGCGGTGAGCGCGGCCATAATATCAAGTTTTTGGGCAAGTCGTTGCCCGAACAGAGAAAGGCACAGCATGGCGATAAGTAAATTACCCAACGGGAAGTGGCAAGCTCAGGTTTTCCAAACGGCCTTGACGGCAAAAGGATTCGCCGCCAGTTTGCAATGAAGGGCGAAGCGCAATCCTATGAGAAGTTCGTAAAAGAACAGGCTCAAGATAAGCCCTGGCTGGGAGAGAAAGCAGATAAGCGGCGGGTAATTGAGCTGGTTGAATTGTGGTTCAACACGCATGGCATTACGTTGGCGGATGGTGAGAAGCGGCGAACCACAATGGTGTTCGCCTGCGAGGCTATGGGAAACCCACTCGCAACCGAGTTTAACGCGAAAATTTTTGCGTCTTATCGCGAGCAGCGGTTAAGCGGGAAGATCACCCGCTCCAGTCGAGTGAAAACGGTAACGCCGCGCACGGTTAATTTAGAGCTGGCGTATTTCAGGGCGATGTTTAACGAGCTGCGCCGGTTGGATGAATGGACCGCCCCCAATCCACTTGAGAATGTGCGCGAGTTTAAAATCAGTGAGTCGGAGATGTCATATCTCACCATTGAGGAGATCCACACGTTACTCACGGAATGTGAGAATAGCCGCTCCAAAGACCTAACAGCCATTGTGAAAATTTGCCTGACAACTGGCGCACGATGGAGTGAGGCAGAAGGCTTAAAGGGAAACCAAATTCGCGCCGGTCAGATCATCTATGTGAAAACTAAAGGCAAGAAAAACCGAGCGGTGCCGATAACTGAAAAATTACAGGCTGATCTGCCATCGAGCAGAAAAGCGCAGTTGCTCTTTAAACCATGCTATTCAGCCTTTAGAAAGGCTATGCAACGCGCTGGCATCGAAACACCTGCTGGGCAGATGACGCATGTTTTACGCCACACATTTGCCTCTCATTTTATGATGAATGGCGGAAACATTCTTGTGCTTCAGCGGATTTTGGGCCATACAGATATAAAGTTAACAATGCGATATGCGCATTTTGCTCCTGACCACTTGTCTGAAGCGATGTCATTAAATCCTTTGGATAACATGTAATGATTCTTAGTCTCAAACGTTAACATGTTTTTTTGATAAAAATTAAATAAATCCAATATATCTTTTAATTATAGCTTAAAATAAATCACATAAAACCGAGGTTTAATTATGGCAATAGAATGGACTACAGCAGCATCATTGAGTTATAGACTAGGCAAGCAAGGTTATGATAATCGATATATAATTCAACAGTTTTGGACAAAATTAAAAGCATATTTGGATGTTGGTGAAACTCAGATCGTTGTAACCGGTCATTCTGGGGCAGGGAAAACAAATTTAGCAAACCAAATGCATGGTCGCGCTCGTGATTTTAATTATCAACTGCCAGGTGAATCCAAATTTGTTGAAGTTGCAAATATTCAAGCAGGCAACTGGGCAAAATTGGTGAGAGTACTTCCTGGTCAAGATGGCTTTAGAACAAAAGGGGCAATTAATACATTCCAAGAAAACGATACCTTAGAAGGAGTAATACACCTTGTTGATTATGGTTATAATAAACCTAGAGACATTATGCAAGGCTCGGAAATGATAAAAAGAGACAGAATTCTATCAATTAAACAGCTTAGAGAAAACAATCTGAAAAAAGAGCTTCAAGCATTAATTGTTATGCTTAATGATGTCCGTAAGTTGTTCAGCGAAAAAAAAAGACCTAAGTGGATCGTAATAGCAGTTAATAAGGTTGACTTATACCCCAATGAAAGGAACGATGCATTAGAATACTACCACCCTGATGGTACAAGCGACTTTAGTAAATTATTACGAGAATTTTTATTAGATATTGGTTCTATGAACATATCAGTTCATGTAGTTCAGTCATGCGCTTACGAACAAATTTTCGAATGGAATAATCATATTGTCAATTCATGTCTAATGAAACAAGAACAAAACAAGATACTTAGTGAGTTCACTAGTGCAGTTGCTGCAATCTCAGAAGGCACAAAATGAACAATATTGAAAATGGTAACTTAATAACAGATAACAAGATAGTAGCAGATTTCGAAAAGCTGCTGGCCCTTGCTGAAGAAAGCAGTAAAGAAATAGACTCATTACTTCAAGTAAGAGAAAAACAAAGGATGGGGTTGCTTTTTAAAACCGCCATAATATATGGAGTTGGCATTATAACATTTTTAGCTATAAATTACTTTCCCCGTAACCTTGATAGGGAGCTATATGCATTGGCTTGCATTGCTATTATAGTGCTTGGGAGCTTATTCTCTTTGTATAAAAATTTCTTCCTCTCAAAAAAAATAAATAGAGAACTCCAGATAGAAAGAAGTATACATGAAAAACTTATAAGCATGCTGGACATACAGAAACAACGTTTATACGAAAATGAGATATTATCTTCCGTAGCTTATGCCATTTATGAAATAAGATTACAAAGATTAGATAGAACTGATAAAAAAATATATTAAACTACATATGAATCATAAACCTCAATTTAAAAACGCTGAGGTTTATGATTTTTTGAGTAGCATGTAGTTTTTAGAATTTTATTTTCCTATAATTTTTTCAACGTTCAAAAGCGCTTCCCTTTGGCAGCAAAGTGGCAGCAGAGCGCAACGCTATGTGCCACTTTTCATCACTATTAGGCCTAAAGAAAGAATAAAAATCAGTAAGTTACTGATTTATCTCGCTTCAAATTGGGACTCATAATCCCCTGGTCGCTGGTTCAAACCCAGCAGGGGCCACCAAATTTATCATATGAAGACATATGCTTAAGCCGCTCATTGAAGCGGTTTTTTTGTATCTAACTTTTCGAGTGGCGGCAAAATGGCGGCACATTTTCACCGCTACCGCCTCCCCTCAACTGATTATCCTGAGCAGTCCGAATCAAGGCCGTGAATAGTCGTCCCTTCTGCAAGCCTTTATCCTCAATGACAGGGCCGGCGCCACACAGCAGAATCGGTAGACGGTTTCAAAGAATCCATGACACACCAATAGAGGCTGCGGCGTAGAACAGCGACCTGGTTTCTCACCTGTAACTAACCCTAAACGCCCCTCATAAATCCGGCTCATTAAATGTTTACTTCATGTTAAAGTCATTGGCATTGCCTGACCTGAAGAAGAGAGCAACATAACCATGCATCCGATTTTCGAAATACTCTCAGAGTTATTTAGCGCGTGGCCTGCCACGTCAGGGAAGCAAAAAGAGAGAAAGCCAGTCAGGGATAGAAGAAAGGTCTCACGTCTTGACTACAAACCTTTATGCAAGATAACGACCGACCCAAAAAGAAATGATGTACCGCATAAAGATGAGAGCAACTGAGAAAACGTACTCTTCTTCCTATCTGCTGGTGTGAACACAAGCGAGGCAGGCAGAAGTCATCTTCCACACTGACGTTGCACCTTAGCTCACAGTTTCATCCTCTCAAGCGGCGCCGCGAATCATCAGCCACTGTCCTGAAAGCGCCGGCGACATCGTACTGAGTGAGGTGCAACAACGGGTTGCACTATCCTCCAGCCGTACTCGGCGATATCCCGCATTACCCTCTGCCCGATCGTCAGATTGAGTCATCTCTCATCCTTTCTGATCTGCAACCGCTCTTCCTCCAAAGTAATCCCTGCGACCTGTCTACACCGTGTGGAAGAAAGGATGGCTGCGATTAAAACAGTCTGACGACGCAATTCCTGTCGCCAGCATTTAGATTTCAGGTAATTTAACCCGCGCAAACCCCATGCTATCTTGTGGTTTTGATTTTTTCAGTGGGCAAAACAGATGACAAAGTTGCGGGTAGGGATCGTGTTTGGCGG
>Ga0157359_1001347_pt1 | contig 10001 bp, 5 predicted proteins | sample AttcapACBM3_FD_111482 | JGI IMG/M metagenome (GOLD analysis project Ga0157359, IMG submission 111482) | Fungus gardens microbial communities from leaf cutter ant in Botucatu, State of São Paulo, Brazil - Atta capiguara ACBM3 | ecosystem: Host-associated > Fungi > Mycelium > Unclassified ...
GTTAACCTCTTTAGAAGATTTTGCTGGGATTGGAGAAGGAAGCCTGTTAATGTTAGCCAGGGATGGACCATTCTTTTCCTTGTTATTTCTTTGAGGAGGTGGAGGCGTCTTGGGAGTGAATTTTGATGCAATTTTCCTCCTTAATGATATGGAATTGTTGTCAGTGTACAATGCATCCCAGTTAGCTTCATAGACAGAGGAAATAAAGTTCTATACTGCCTCTCCTATACCTTTGAAGTCCTCTAAGTTGTTAGCCTTTGATGACTCTATTTGTTTGTTAGTAATGTATTTGGTTATGAATCTCAAGAAGTCCTTGATACTCTTGATATCCAAACCCAAATGTTTGATCGAACCATAGAGCAAGATTGGGTGAAAGTTGCCACCCCAAATTTCAAGATCAGCAGGAGCATTTGGATCATAAGGAAGGGGAATGTTAATGAATGTGCTTTCTTCATTATGCACAGTCAAGCCTTGTGTAGGGGTGAAATCAGTGACCTTTTCAGGGCCATGTTATAAGTGGTTGGTGTTGGTGAGTTTGCCTTGTGTAGGCCACATGTCTTCACAGTTCTCAGCTACCACCCTGAGATGAATATTCCTCTCTTGAGATACCTCATAGGACAACTTGGGGGGGTATTTTTGATGTCGTTGATGTCCATGCCATTTACATCTTCCATTCTTTTGTAGTATGGTTCTTCCAATATTGTAGAGCTCATGGAGCTAACCCTTGAGCTGTTTACACTTTGTGAGTGTGATCTACCTCTCACCTCATCATAGTTGTCAGGAGATTTTTCCTTCAGAATGTCTATTCCTATGTTGCTGAAAAGATTCACAGTTGGTAAATTGTTAGTTGAAGCAGAAAAAAAGCCAGTAGGAGAGTTGAAAAAAGTTTTATTTGCTAATTCTCTGTTAGGTGCTATCATGTAAGATGGTGGTATAAGAGGAAGAAGTGGTCTGGATACTGTAGAGGTTGTCAATCAGAATTCCATGGAATTATTGTAAAATAGAGAAACACTTGTTTACAGAATGATGGATAATTGGAATGAAATATGATCCATTCTGAAAGAGAATAAGTGAGTGCAGATAAGGTTGGCATTATCTGGCTTAGATAACAAATGTGATCAAATTGGCATATAACAATATTCTACTCTTAAGATTGAGCCTTTGAGGCTTTAATTATTTATATATGAAAGTATATAGAAATTATTTAGTAAAAATGAAGAGATAAAAGAGTAAATGTAATTGAGATTAAGTCTAAGAAAAAGAAGCAGTTGAGAGAGAAAAAGATAGTAGTAGATATAGATTTAATTAAGATAGTGAAAGCAGACTAGATTTGTTGGGATAAGTGAGATAGAAATCAAATACTACTTTAGGTGTATAAACAAGCTTTGAAGCAGATAGCTAATTAGATTCTTCTTTCATATTCTTGTATCCTAACCAAACAACTTTGTATAGTAGCTTATATGTATATCTATAGTTAATTTTTGAGTCAACAATTTGAGAGATTTCATATTTGGAATTACCATCTATCATAATAGATAGTGGAGGAGTTCAGATCAACTAGAGAAATTGTTAGATATGGCAGGCTCAAGCATAGACATATGAAACATATTAGAACAACTAGGTAAAGACTATGGTAATTTAGCAAAGATCACAACTTCAAGGAGATCCTAAGTATATTAAAATGTATAATAGAATAGGGCATACCTTGAAAAAGAATATAAGAGGACAGAATAGAGTCTTCTAAAGGCAGTAGCTATTATAAGTATCTCTACAGTCCATACTAATCAAGTAAAAAAGTTATAATATAAGTAAGAAATAATAAGAACCAGATAGCCAGGAACCTTGATGGAAATACCTGAAAGATTACTTAGATAGGGAGGAGCATAAAGGAATGCTGATGAGACCAGTGGTGGTAAGTGCAGCTTAGGATAGCAGCACTACAGGTATTCATTAGAGTTCTTGTTGATTATTCAATACTGTAGGCTTTGCACAAAATTTTATTTGGGTAACAAACACCATGAGCTTTTAGAATGGTCTAAAGCTTGTTGCATAAAAGTTTTGGGTTTCCTTATATTCACTTTTCCTTCCAGATTATTATGCCTCAAAATAAGTAGTAATAGTTTGAAGTTAATAGTATGGAACTTTGTTGCTTTAATGAATCATGGCACTTAGGGATTGAGATGATAAAATTTGACTACTTGCTCTAGTATAGAAATGTCTGATGTATTTTTCCAAGAGTTCTCTTCAATTCAAATTTTTTCCACTTGATCAAATACTAATATCTTTGACAGTGCCAGTAGTTATTCAGAATTATTTTAGCTTTCCATTCTTTCTCTCCATTAATAATCATAGGGTCTGGTGGAGTTAATGGATGTCTACTGGATATAAGATTTTTAGAAGCAGTAGTTAGTTTGATAACATTGAATACTAGGTGCAACTTTTAAAATACTGGCAAGAGTTTGAGATGATATGATATAGGTCCAATCTTCTTTTTGACTACATAAGAACCAAGGCAGTAATAGAATAGCTTGGTAGAGGGACATGTAGTGTAAATGTCTATGGAATCAAGAAACACTTTGTTTCCAGGCTTAAAAATAAATGCAGAGGTTTATTACTGATTGTAGCATCTTACCATGATATCTTACAACTTCCAGATCTACCTGGTAAATTTAGCTTTACTGAATGCAGCCTTCATATATTCTATAAACAGAATAACTCCTTCTATTTTTGACTCTTATTGATGTAGTTCAAAGTCTATTCTTGAAAGGTGGTCTGTATTGAGTAGAAAAGATAGTTGTTATATAGAGGCATGTATATAGTTGTTGTGCTAGAACTTCACTAAAGGTAAAAAGTCATACTAGTTACTTTGCCTCTTATTCACAAACAACTAGAGATTTTAATGTTAAGTATGTAATAAAGTTCCTAGGTAAAGAAAGTAGCAAACTAAGGACTATAATTAGAGATAACACAAGTAGAGAGACTATGGAGTTTTTAAATGTGGTATAAGAAGAGCTATGTAATGTTCTCTATAGTGGTAGTAGTATGAGTTGGAACAATGCACACAGTTTTGAAAACCAAATTTATATCATAGTATGCTGGAATTCTTATATTTTATTTTGATTTTGATTTTCTTTTATTTTAATTTTATTTCTTGGACAATAAAAAAGCATATGACTGTGGTTACATGACATATCATATAATATGATGTCATAAGCCTAGAATCTGAGAGGAGGGACTAGAAGAATAACAACAAGATATACTTATAGCTGATGCATGGACATTAGTGTAGGGCTATTTATTGCTAGCACAGACCATGTACTTGTAGTATATATAGAGTAGAAATGCATCAGGAACTCCTTGTTAAGTTCTTTTGTGATCTCTATGAGACTCTTTCTGTTAAGAACAGACTAGCCACTGAACCAGTTACACTAAAAGTATGCAATGTCAAGCTTAGCTTTGACATCTGGCTGGTACTATATATATACTTCATACTGTACTCCTGACACTTCCATTATAAGACTACTTAGTGTGCTATTAACTGTTTTGGTTAGTGGTTACCACAACAATTTACTATTGTCATTATTGTATCAAACCTTATAAATTTAGAAAACTTCATTACAAAATCTATACTAACAGTTTCCCATCAAGTACTGGATATTGGTAGTGAATGTAGCTCTTTCAATAATAAATGCTAGATAGGCTTAATGTATAAACAGAAGTCACAAGTGCTAACATTCTGATTGATATATCTCAACATCTGCAGTTACTAGTAGTTCTAGAATACCAGTTGCTACTCTAGAATTGTAGTAAAGTGCAATGATGCAATAACAGAGATCCAGAATGTAGATCTTGCTATAAAATAAAAGTAGACCATTGTTTTCAGACTATTCTGTGAAGTATACAGATTTTGTAGATAAGTGAAGCTCTTTTACTGCTTTTACAGCTGGTTTCTTTTGCTATTCTAAATAATTGCTATAGTAGACTTCTGCAAGTAAATTTTGCTCTTCCTCTTTTACAGTAATATTTGTAGCATATAAACAGTGAGAAACTCTAGCTTGAGTAGCACCATGTTCTCATTGTTGTATGATTTATTATTATGATCTGATCATCAGAATAGTGCATTATACTTGCTCATAGACTTTTCTAGTCAGTGGTGTATTATAAAGTCAAACTATACTAAGTAAAGTGACTATCATGCTTGTCTGTAGTTGAGATTCTTGGCAGTTATGAAGTATTCCAAGTTTTTATGATCAGTATAAATCTATATTAGAGTTTTTACATTTTTCAGAAAGTGGTGCTACTCTTTTAAGGCTCAGATAATAGCTAATATTTTCTTGTTATGTATTTTGTAAATTTGTTCTACTGAGGATAGTGCTTTGCTGAAATATGCAACTGAATGCTATTTACCATTATTTATAGTTATTTAGAAGAGGACTACTCCTGTAGCAAAGTTTAAGCTATTGGCCTCAATATAAAACAGAGTAGAGGTATTTAGAGAGGTAAAGATGGAAACAGAAGTAATAGCCATTTTAAAAAAATTGAAAGTGTGCTGTTGCTTAGGCTCATAGGAGGCATAACATGTAAGTTGAGGCCAAGGTCACTCTGAATAGTCTGCATCTCTGTCAGTTTTAATATGTTCTCATACTTGTCAAGCTTTGTATATCTTTTTTGGACTTTTGCCTCTTAAGTGTAGACTATACTTATCATTAAACTCAGGTACTGTTGATACTAGTGATATTAAAGAGAGAATAGGCAATGTCTGAGAAGCCACAGATGAATCTCTAGTAAATGTTAGCAAACTCAAGAAAAGCCTATATATTTATTTTCAGAGTATAAATATAACCAGTATTTGGCTAGAACTTCTAGAACCCTACATACTGCTTTACAATAATCTTTTAATGTCTGATTAAATATGAGAATGTTGTCTAAATACACAGTTATAATTTCTCTGCAATAAAGTTTTTGAAAATATCATTCATTATAATGTGGTGAGACTGTTAGTTATGCTAAAGAACATTATCTAGAGTTTAAATAGGTTTATAGTTAGTACAAAATACAGTCTTCTACTCATTGCCTAACTTGATCTGTATATGATTGAAACTCCAGTAGATATTTAGTTTAGTGAAATACTTAACACTGCAAAGTTACAAAACAAGTTTAGAGATGAGAGGAAAAAGATACTTGTTTTTGACTGTTATAGAGTTGAGTACTCTATAATTTTGTACTAGCTGGAGTGAGCCATTCTTTTTCTTAATTAAGAACACTGATGTAGCCATAAGAGATTTCAAAAGATATATTCTATTTGTATGGAGATTTTCAGTAAGAAAAGTATCCAGCTCTATTTGCTCTGCAGGTAAAAGAGAGTATACTTTTAATGACTTGGATTCAGCTCTTAAGGTCAGCTCAATAACATGGTTCCAGTGGCAATGCTTAGGGAGAATATTAGAGTTGTTTTTAGCAAAGACCAATTTAAACTTCTAGATATAGGAAAAGTGTCTGATTTGTTTTTTCTAGAGTTTATGCTTGTTTGTGGGCTATAAAAAACCTCTAGAAAGAAGTAGTTGTCATATGGAGGTTGTTGTAGCAACCACTAGTCACAAAAACCAATAGTATTACTAAGATAAACTCAATATAAAGTATCTCATAGGAATTATAAGAGAACTCAACAAGGAGTTCCTGATGAGTTGCTACCCTATTTATACTATACATGTATGGTCTGTACTAATAACAAATAGTCCTGCTCTAATATACACATGTTGTCCATGAGTTCACTACACTATTACTACAAGGCAAACATGTTTACTAATGTTATTGTTCTAGTCTTTTATACTCTATTTCAGACCTATGACATTACATCATGTGACCACAGTCATGTGCTTCTTCATTGTCCAAGAAAATAAAAATAAAAAGAAATAAATTAAATTAAAAGAAAAGAAATATTAAATCAAGAAAAATATTAGTGTCTAAGTGCACTATGACAGAGATTTAGAGTAGAATGTTCAGAGATTAGCTGGATTATGAAAATACAGTTACCTGATTCCATTCTATATCTTATGGAGATATTAAAAGGAAGTTCTTTATCTTTAGAGTTATCTACCAGGGTAGAAGCAGGGCCTGAGTGGCATATATCTAGTATACAAATTCTTAAATTCATGGTCTTCCTTGCTTCTTAGCATTCTGAATAGTGGATAGAGCAATAAGTCATGAACATCTCACTCTTCTGCTAGTTCACCTCCAGATTGTATTATTTAGACTAAATGAATCTAAGGATAGAATCTTGCTTCTTTAGACTAGAGACCATAAGCAATGCCCACTTAGAATGTGTCTAATAATATAGGGCTACATCCATTACTTTGAATATCTGGCCAGCTTTGCTAGGCATCCCATCAATGTTGTAAACTAGTATAGTTTTGGAAAGTTTGTGTGCATTCAAGTAGTGTTTCTCTACAAAGTCTTTTCAATAAAGACTCTATAGTACTGGAGTTTACTAAGATGCATATAGTGAAGGATTCAAAGGTATCAGTAGTCTTTAAAGAGATAGACAAGTATAAGAAAGTCTTACAAGCATTGAGAGCACTGTTAGTGAATTGGAGATGAAGCTTTTTTCCCATCTAGGCTAATAGAGAGGTGGGATGGTAGTAGTATGAGATGAAGTGTTAGATGTGTTTGAGGAATTAATATTCTTCTTGTATTCTTTTATAGGTAGTATAATAAACTTATTATTTAGTAGCTGGGGTGCATATATCACTGGTTACTCTATGCAAAATTCTGATAATCACTTAATTCACTATCTAGCTCCTCTTGTTCTATAGGCTTTAATTGTTGTACTATTTCAACATTCTTTAATATATTTAAGTCTTCTATTAATTCCTCTCTTTGCTCAATAGCTAGCTGCTAAATATTCAGTCTTGCTGAGCAATTGTAGACCATGTGGTTCAAATTCTCACAGTGGTAATATCCTTCAATAGGAATGAGGTAGGGTTTGTAGGCTATATTTATATCTATGGGAACACTTGGAAAAAGAGCTGTCAGTGTTTGATATAGGGTAATGATATGGTAGGGGGCAGCTGTCTAGAAATAAAAAGGACTAAAGAATCCTATAGTGATTATAGGTTAAAAGAGATTACTGAAGTTATATATTGAGTTGACTGAAATACTTTATTTACTTGGGGAACTTGATCTATGTGTTGAGCAGTATTTATATAGATCAGCATTGTACTAGGTAAAAGGGTTTGTGTTATCTGGCCTTTCTACTAGTAGGGTTACAATTTGATTCTAAATTGCTGATTGGAACATGTGGTAGAACTTAACAACTATGGTACATGGATCTGTATAGTCAGCTTCTGATATAAGAGACTAAAATGTTTCTAGAAGAGTTGCTCAAACTTGGGTTAAATAGTGATGGAGAAAGTATCTGTGGTAGACTTCTTATAAAAGATTTCTTCTGGTCATTTAGTAGCATAGCTACTTCTAAAGAAGAATAGCATCCAAAAAAATTTGTCTTGATCAGAAGCAAACTGTTCAATGAATAGGTAGATGAAGAGTTCAAGAAGGCTTTTCTAGTCTATTAATCACTGCTGAAGTCTAGCAGAAGAAGTACATAGTATCTAGAGTATTGAGAGGGATTTTGAGATGTGGGAGTATTAGTGGGTAAAAAGGGTCTTGTGGTAGAGGAAGAAAAAACACTCACAAATATAAGGATAGGGTTAGGATTAAAAATGTGCAAATCTCAGAGTTAGTTTATGAGACTAGCTAGTATAGTGTTAGTGTTGTGTTTTGAGGTATGCTAATGCTTGGCTACTTCTCATAAATGATGTTGTAAGAGTCCTAGAGCATTATCTATGTTGATAGAGATTATGAGATAGTCACTGAAAGCAGGCACCTGTCAAGAGGTGAGAAAAGATGAAGAAGATGAAGAATGTTGAGACATGAGAATAGATAGTTCTCAACTACCAGACCAGTTGATGCTTTGAGGTACTAAAGAGGAGATTTTGTCTTGTTAAGGCAACTAGACAAAGACCATAGTAATTTACCAGAGATCACAACTTCAAGGAGATCTTAAGTATATGAAAGAATAGAGCATACCTTTAAAGAGATTTTAAGGGAACAGAACAGAGTTTTTTAAAAGCAGTGGCTACCATAAGTATCTCTACAGTTTATACTAATTAAGTGGAATAGTTATAAGCAGAGAATTATAGGGACCAGGTAGCTAGGAACCTTAATAGAAATATTTGGAAGGTTGCTTAGATAGAAGATGATAGAATGCTGATAGGACTGGTGGCAGCAAGTGTGACTCAGGATAGCAGTATCATGGATATTTATTAGAGTTCTTGTTGGTTATTGAATATTATGGGCTTTGTATGGGATTTAATTTGGATGACAAATACCATAGACTTTCAGGATGGTCTAAAGCTTATTGTACAAAAGTATTGGATCTCTTTACAGAATACTGAATGGACAGTGTACATCAATTTTAGAAAGCAGATAGTAAATGAGTAGATGAGTGGATACCAGCCTAGTTAATGATCTCAAAAAGTCCTAGGTATTTTTTCAACAGCTTTTTTGAGGGTTGTAAAATACAAAAGAATTAAGCTTTGACAAATACTTGTTGTCCTACCTAAAAGTTTTGAACTAGAAGTCTAGATTCATTGGTTGACTGTTGGTACTATTGTTATACAGTGGATATTTCCATATTTTGAAGGTTATTGAGGTTTACAGTAAAGTTATAGGTATAGAAAAAAGCAATGTCATGTTCTGAATATATATATTAGTATTTAGATAGTAGCATTTATTTGCAAAAAAAAGAAGAGATACTAGTAGTAGCACTTGATGTATTGTTGTAAGTAAACTCTGTAAGTAGGAGATGGCCTAACTAATTATCTTGTTAGTAGTTGTAGTAAATATGGAGGTATTATTCCAACATCTAATTGGTACATTCTGTCTAGCCATTCTTTTCTAGATAGTATCTAGAAATAAAATAAAGTTATATATTAAGGGCAGGTCCCAAGAATTAGAAGAAGTTTGAGACAAACTTGGATTTGTGGTTAGAAGTAACATGAGATAAGATACTATATTTAGAGAAGACATGGATAACAAACAATTTACAATTTAGCTAAGTTATGTGAAGTGATGATATTTACTATTGAAATGAATACAACCTGTTTGGAGAGTTAATAATAACCAGAATCATGTCAAAACCAGATAGGAGAGAAATTTTTATAATAAAATCTATAAATATTGAGTTTTACAGGCACTCAGAGATTAAAAGTTGCTTGAGAGATCCATAAGACTTATAGCATTGTAGTTTGGACCTCACATAAGTAATATAAAACTTACAGAAGTTCTTGACATTCATGCATAATATAGTAGACCAATGTTATAGACTAACTTCCAAGACATCTGAGACATCTGCTTTCTGACTTCTAAATTGGACTTTAATATATCTAGGTGTACTTCTGCATCTGTAACTGTTTACCTATAGATCAGCCTCTTATGTTTCATTTCCTAGTAACTCATCACCTAGACTTCTGGTTGTCTTATATTCTAGAAACTATCTCTATGATATCTCCTTAGTTATTTCTTATACTACTACTGTTTTAGCCACAGTTCTGACTACTGACTTAGTATAGAAGACCTAGTAGATACTTTGTAGTCTCCAGTCTAGAAATCAACTAAGAATTACCTCTTACTCTCTCTGACTATCCAAAGTTATAATCATACAACAAGTAGTGGGCATAACATATAAGTTGAGGCTAAGGTTGTTATCAGAAGTTATGTTGCCCATTCAACAGATAAAGCTTTCAAGCTTGATCTACACCATAGATACTTACTCAACCTTATAGATTTCCACATCTATGTTATAAGACGAGAGTGTGGACAGACTTTGGTAGGGTTAGGGTTAGGACAGAGATAGGACAGTAGTAATTATTAGTCTACAACGGATGGAGAGCACATGACCTGGAAGTCATGTGATAGAGTCTAGAACAGTCTGGAAGGACTAA
>Ga0157359_1001349_pt1 | contig 9988 bp, 14 predicted proteins | sample AttcapACBM3_FD_111482 | JGI IMG/M metagenome (GOLD analysis project Ga0157359, IMG submission 111482) | Fungus gardens microbial communities from leaf cutter ant in Botucatu, State of São Paulo, Brazil - Atta capiguara ACBM3 | ecosystem: Host-associated > Fungi > Mycelium > Unclassified ...
CTAGTAACTTGCATTTATTGACCCAGCTTATGAGTTTCCAAGGTCCTTTTTGTTGGTGATTTCTTGGATTTTGAGATTGAAGAAGGACCACTTGGTATTTTTGACCATTTTCTTAAAATATCTTCCAGTCTTCAAGACTTCTAGATGTCCTATAATTCCTCAGGAATCGATTGCATTCCTCAGCTTACCATCTCTTGGAATGTCTTGTGATATTGACTAGCTTCAAATTCTTACCCTATGCATGTTCAGTATTTGAAGCAAGTATGTTGATCACATCTTCTAGTTTGTCGATATCAGATAAGTTAGAGATGTCTAGATTCTTAATAATGGATGAGACATCCTTAATGAACAATGCTTTCTCTTCACTGTTTTTTGTAATAGAGAACTTGGATGAATTAATGTTTTCTTCCATGATAGGAATGGAAACAGTGAGAGGGGCATGGTCAAAGGTGAGTCACCAGTCAGAATGGATCTAGTGATTGTTGAGTTTGGTCAAACCATTTCACAAGAACATTAAGTTAATAACTGAGTTTGACTTGCCAGTAGTGTCTGAATATCTAGTGGGGACAGAGTTAGTGGGAACTGACAAATCCAAGTTAAATGAATCTGCTATGATAAAAGAATCATTGCTAATAGAAGAATGATGAGGAAAAGATGGATCCCAAATACTGTCTCAAATATTAAAATCACCAGTCATGTGTTGTGGCAACCACTAGACCAGTATTCAATAGCAGCACTAACAATAAATCTCACAGGAGAATATCTAGTGGGGAACACGAGTTGTGTAATTTACAAGAGAACTCAACAGAGAACCACAATAGTATTCTACCAACTATTTATATGACTATCCATGGTCCATGCCATGACTATACATCTGCTATGTGTTCTACTCTAATGTCTATGCCCTGTTCTTATGTCCTATTACTCATCTATCTTGTATCTACTTCAAGGCCAGCATGCTATATATATATGCCCTGATATTATATTCTAAACCCTACTCTTCATCTCAGTTGTCCATGCATGCACCATATATACACCATAAGGAAACCATGCTATTAACATGTTTCTTGATATCACTCTATCTCTAGACTTTTCTTGATTCTTTTAGACTATAGATCCTTCTAGACCACTTTAGACCATTCTAGGCTCTATGATGTAATGTCATGTGCCCTTTCTCTCTCATTGTAGACTAATAATACAACTATCTATAAATATCTCACTAAAGTCTGTTCACACTTTCTTGTCTTATAACAGTATCCCCTCCTTAAGGTTTCTCCTTTAGAGAAACACCTTGGTATTCTCTCTCTCTATCTCTATCTCATCCAGAATCCACTCTTACCTCCTCTTCTTGCCATTTGCATTTTTGGCATTGTTGCTGTGACAATTAGCATTTCCTTCTTCTCTACTTCCTTCTTTTTAACTACATCCTAGAAACCATCAATTCCTCTCTCTATATCTTCTTCTGCCTTCTTACCTTTACTCTTGTTCTTTCTTCCAAACTCTTTCCTGATCTCTCCAAAGAATTTTTCTAAGGTTACATATTCTCTCAGTCCTTTCTTGAGATTGTCTTCCATCATTTTTTTCCACTTGTATATTGTTCCTCTATCCATACAGGTTAGTACCCATAGGATTTAATCTTTCACTTTTTCTCCCTTCATCTTTTTCTCCATATATTCTCTACACTCTTTCACAAAGCTTTCGACTTTCCATGATATTCCGAAAAACATCTTTGGCATCTTGACTTTTTCTGTCATTGCTTTGATCTGAGCCATCATCTCTTCTATCTTCCTTTGTCCTTTTCTCAGTATTTCTTCTGCCTTCTCTTTTTCTTCATAAGAAGGTTTTGAATGTTTGCCTCAGAATCCTTGAGATACTTTAAGACAGAGTGAGAAGAATCAGAGTAAATGTTCATGATCCAGAAATTGTTGTTATTGTTAAAGAAGGAAATGAGAAGAATGTCCTTTTGATTAATAATGTCTTTGTGAAGTGAGAATCGAAGAAATGAGAGTCTGATGTTTACATATATGATAACTCTAGGGGAGTCATTCACTGAATTGAATTCTTTAGCAAAGGTAAGCTAGTTTGGGTGGTTGGAAGTGCCTACCAAAGAAATGTCTTCACAGTTCTCAGAGCTGGGAATAGACCTAATAGTTATGGTTCTTGGATGAAAAAATAACATCGAAATTGTGATTGACTTTGAGTATGGTGTTGATAATGAAGTTATTCTTTCGAATGTTTTGAGAGAAGATCTTCAAGTCCTTCACAATCATATCGTGTTACCATTCACAGCTGAACAAGTCAAGTTTTTCTGGTTATCCCGAATCTTGGCATATTCTTTAGAGTACTATTCTTTGTTGAATTTATGCTTCTAGAATGGGTATTTGTTTGAGTTGGCTTGGTGGTCGCCTTTGCAGTTTAAGCATTTGAACATGTAGGGGCATAGATTACCTTTCTTTGTCTCTAGTCTAGGAGAGTTAGTTTTTTCGTTAGCTTTGCAGCACTATGCATAATGCTGGTGGTGGACTGTTTGATGAGGCTCATTACACTTAACACACTTAGCCCCCTGGATGTGACAAATACTCACTATGTGTCCCCACTTCCAACAGTTCTTATACTGTAAGCTGCAGGATACCCAGATTCATATTAGCACTATATACTGTAGTGATAAAACGTCAATTGATAATAGTTTTGGCCTTGGAACCATTTTGAGTATCCCAGATGTCAATCTAGATGATGGCCATGTCAGATTTTGGTAAGACTTTAATAACTCTGAGCCTGGAGATGAGGACAATATCATTGAAGATGTGGTTATTCTTGAGAATTTTCTCAATGTTCTCAGATAAAATGCATATGTTCAATTGTTTGTTTGAGAATAGAATTCCTACAATCTTGAAGTAGGATTTTGATTGGAGGAGTTGAGGAGTGAATTCTTGATACATTTCTTGATTTCCTGTAAATTGGAGGGAGAAGCAACATTATTAGTGGAAATGATGATTCCTTTGTCACTGATGCATATGAAGTTAGCTAGAATATTTGACTTGATGGATTTAAGTGTATGGTTGATGCTGCTGATATGAGAGCTCACATCCTTAATGTATGTGAAGGCTGCTTTCTTGTTCATGAGAACAATAATCTGTTTGCGAGAAGGGCCCTTAGTGATCATGTTGATGTAAGATTTGGGTTTGCTCTCACTGCTATTGATGATCTTTTGGACTTGATTAATTTTGTAGTTCTGGAGTTTTGGAAATATCTCTTTGATCTTGAAAGTGTTCATCATTGCATTGAAGTTCTGGGGTTTAGAAGAAGCCTGGGCATATAACTTCTTTTGAGAGTAATCATTCTTCTTGAAATATTTGGAAATCTCATTGACTTCCTTGGGTGTCTTTGCCAGAATGGGTGGGGAAAGTAGAGAGACGTAAGTAAGTTTAACAGTCTCCTTACCCTTGTTATTAACTGGAGCTTTGGGAATCTGTAGGTTAAATTTAGATTTTACCTTGTTTCTGAATGATATCTTGGAGTTGTCCACATAAAGACTATCCCAGTGCAAGTCATAGACAGCAGAGAGGAATTTTCATACTACTTTGCCAATGCTATCTAGATCTTTGATGCTGTTAGCATTGCTATCAATAATGGATTTATCTTTGATATATCTCCTCATTCTACAGAGGGAATCTTTGATATTTTTGATGTTAGATGCCAAGTGTTCCATAGATTTGTGCAAAAAGATTACATAGAATTCACCATCCCAAGACTCTGGGTCCAGAGCCTGATCAATGTCATAACTCAACTGGATGTTGAACATGTTGTTGCCAGATGGTAAACTTGAGGCCAGGTCCTTGTTGGAAACATGTTGATGATATATATTGTTAGTGTTATCAGCTACCTTGCTGACTTGACCATTCCTCCCTTTCTGGAACATGTACTCAATCTGAATATTGCCAACAGAGATGACAGATTCATCCTTCTTTATTCTGTCACTATTCCTCTTGACACGTATGTGGTATTCCTTGTCGCATTTGCTCAAGGATATTGATGGAGACCTAGGTCTATGTGCACTTAGTGCTAATGAGTGACTTCTCACCTCATTAGATTTGTCACCTATGCCTAAAAGGTTGTCAAAGGGGTCAACAACCATGTCATTGTCTTGAATTGGAGTCATATTGTTAGTAGTAGAGTGTGTAACAGTAGTAGAAAGTGTTGTATGACATCAGTAATAACAATGATGTTTTCAACATTTTGAACCTGAACAGCTTGATTTATTCCATATCTAATCAAGAACAATTCTGCTTCCATAAGAGTAACATTTATTGTATGATGAATTGTTTTGGTTAAAATATTTCAACCAGAGTGAATGTGTGGAATTGAAGTGGCAACATTCTTCTTAATATTGGCATCAGAGATAATAAGAATGGTATTTGGATTTTAGAGGGAGTCTTCAAGAATTCTATCAAGATTTCAAAGATAAGTGTTCTTGATTTTATTGTCTTTACAGTTCACTGTATGAAAGGGAAAATGATCAGGGAAAGTATCTACTAATTGAAAACCAGAGGAAAGTTTTTTATAGAGTCTATTAAAAGTAGGAAAGACTTTGTTTAGACAGTTGTTAGTGTCAATGACTGAGCTTTTGACTTTAGAATGTTTTTTATCTGTCAAGTAACCTATAGATAGACAATGGGGTTTGAATTTCTTTAAGTAGTGTTTATTGAGAAGCAAATTGATGATGTGATATTTGGATAAAGACACCATTTTTAAATGATGTCTTCTGCTAATTTTGTCAAGATGATAGTGAATGGGAATGAGGCCAGCAATAGCCTCAACTCCCCATGATGATGAAGTACAAAATGCATCTGTAATCTATAACACCACTCTTCATTGTAATTTCTTTAGTGCTTTGAGAGGATAGAAGAGAAGTGTTCCATTGTAATATCAAAGTTAAAAACCATAAAGCACAATAGGCAAGATGCAAGTCCTGTAAAGAAGTTGCTTATGTAAAGGTGACAGACCTCTGGTAGAGTTACTATTTTCATACTCTTAATGGTTGACAGAGCTTTGTTAGAGTAGTAATAAACATGTTGATGAAAAGATAACTTCCTGTCAAATATGAATCCAAGATATTGCCAACTATTCTTTGGTTACAAGAGAAGACCTCCTAAAGGCTCTAGATCTAGGAGAGAAGGATCATGATTTTTTGTAGCCCTAGAAAAATGAAAAACCTCTGATTTGTTATGTTGAATTGTGAGGCTAAACTGTTCAAAAAGAGAAGAGATAATACTATAACTACAAAATAAATTTGTGTTGGATTTTTCATAGCTTTTTTTCTGAGAAATAAAAAGACTGATATTAATAAACAAAAGAGACAAAACAGAAATGGTAGGTGAAAGAATCTGAGTTCTTTTCTTAAAAATATAAAAGACAGAAGCAATATAAAATACAGACAAAATAGAAGATAAGGCAGAACCTTAGTCCATATCAACAACTGTCCTAAAAAAAGAGAAATAAAGTTATTCCAGACATATTGGGTTTTTCTGTTAATTAAATAATTGGAAAAGAAACTAGAAATTTTAGAGTCAAAACCAGCTTTGTCCAAAATTAAAGAAAGAAGGATGTGATTGAGGGATGAAAATAATTGAGCTATGTCAAAGGTCAAAGTACTCATGTGAAGACCTATAATCTAACCTGTTTGTACTAGATGAGTCAGATATAAACCTACATCAATAGTTGAACAATATTTTAATTCCCCTAATTGATTTGGATGAATGAAATTTGATATAATTGGATAAGTCTGAAATCTCTTGCTTATAACTTTCTTAATGAGTTTTCCAAGAGTGTTGAAGAGGATAATAGGACAAAATATCTTTGGAGAATCATATGCCAGTTTGTTTGGTTTCAGAATGATAATCAAGATTGATTCTTTAAAATACAGAGGCCAATATCTAAGGTTGATACAAGTATTAGTGATATTTACAAAGTTTGTTATGCACTTGCTATTAGTTATCAAAATTTTTAGATAACTCTAGGATACATGATTAGGTTCTAGAGTAAACAAACTACTATATTTTTTATTGTATCAGTAAATTTTGCTTTGGAAAAAAGTAGCTACTCAGATTGAGGTCATAATGAGATTTTATCAAGTAGATGTAAATTGATATGACAATTTTGAGCCATATTGAATGTTTGATAAAGAACTTGCCAAAGATTCTCTGATTTATGTAAGAGCTTCCATTGCTGGTAGTTTATGTTTTTTGATCCAGTTCATGAGTTCCCATAAACATTTGTTTTTTGATGTAATTTCTTGGATCTTTTCATTGAAAAATGATTTTTTAGTTCTTCTAACCATTCTTTTGAATTTTTTTCAATCTGAAATTGACTTGAATATATGATATGAGTTCAAATCTCTTCCACATTCTTTGTTACACCAAGCTTTAGAATGTTTAGTGATTTTAACACATTTAAAATACTTCTTTCAAAGGTTCTCTATGATAAATACAGATTCTTATACTAGTCTTTCTAGTGATTTACTGTCATGTATATTAAAAGTATTGATGTTGCCAAAATAATTCTTCAGCTTATTGACAAAGTCTATCTCTTCTTTACTATTTTTGATAATAGTCTATTGTATATTTTGAATGAAATCTTTGCTAATGATAATGTCAATTGTTAAAGGAGCATAATTGAATAGGCTTTATAAATCAGAAAGAATGTTGTGTATATCTATTTCTTCAGAATTGACCTAAAAAAACATAAGATCAATAACAGAGTTAGAGTCATTTGAATTATTCAAGTATCTCATCAGAACTTGATTGATAGGAGTAAACAACTCTAGATCAAACAAATCAGCAATTTCCCTAAGAATGTCAACATATAGTAAGTAATGAGAATATAATAGGTCCCAATCATTATTTCTAATGTTGAAATCCCCTATTATAATGAGGACATTACTAAGATTTACCTTAATATCCTTTAGATATTTTAAGATGTTCTGCTGATTATCAGAATAGATGTTAATAATGAAACAAATAATGTCTTGATTAAAGAATGAGATGAGATTTATATCTCTGTTGTTCATAATATCCTTCCTAAGTGAAAAGCATAATTGAGAGAGTCTAGTATTGATATATGTGATGACTCTTGAGTATTCTTTTTTATTGACTGCTTGTCTTGAAAAGATGATCTATAATGGGTGATTGGAAGTATCAATGATCATCTTGCCTTTCTTAGATGTAGTACTCAGAATACTTCGAATAACAGACTAAGGAGGTTCTTGAATAAATATGATGTCAAAGTTTTTATCATTTCCTAAATTAAGATCAGTTAGAAGTCTGTTCTTTCAAACATTCTCTAAAAAGATTTTTAGGTTTTTTATAATCATTGACTTGTCCTGCTCACAACTGAGCAAATTGATTTGCCTTTATCTTCATGGAGTTCTTGATACTTCTTTGAATACCATTCTTTATTGAAACAATGTTTATAGAAAGGGTATGTGTTACTGTTAGCTTGATGCTCTCCTTTGCAATTGATGCACTTGAAAGAGTACAAACATAGATCCTCTTTTTTAGTTTCAAGTCTGAAGAGGTTAGTCTTGAAGTTAGCCTTACAACATTATGCTATCTTTCTGTGGTGTTCTACTTTATGAGGACTGTTGCATTTGACATATTTAGATCTATGCACACAATACATGAAGGTCATGTGTTCCCATTTCTAACAATTCTTACATTGATAGACACCAGGATTCATATTTGTTCCTCAAATTGTTGCAATGTGACTTCTGATATTGAAGCATCTATTGACTTTTGGCCTTGATACCACTTTGAGAATACCATATATCAACCCAAATCACTGCTATATCAGATTTAGGAAAATCTTTGATAACATGGGAGTGGGAAGCAAGAATAATGTCATTGAAAATATGAGTGGTTTGGAGAACTCTCTTGACAATGTCTGGTGTTATTGGAAGATTAGTGTCTTTGACATAATAGAGGATACTCAGAATCTTGAGATATGATTTTGATTGTGGGAGTTTAGAACTTATAACTTCACTCATATTGACCTCATCTATATTTTTGATATATTTTTCAATGATATTGAGATCCAAAGCAGTAGCTACTTTGTTAGTAGTAATTACCATACCTTTGTTGTCTGCTTATATGAAATCAGCCATGATGTTAGATTTGATATCCTTTAGTAACTTGTTAATATTAGCAATATATTTGGTTGACTTTGCTATAATCCTTTTGGTATTCTGTGAACTCATCAGTATAATGTCTTATTTTATAGAAAGACCCTTGGTTGTTATGTTGATTCTTGGTTTGTCCTTCTTTGAGTTATTAAGAACTCTTTGAACATCTTTGAATTTTTTAGCTAATAGATTCAGGAAATTCTCTTTGATATTGTTCTTGGAAACTTGAGCATAAGATTGGCTATTGGGATTTGAGCTAGAATTTGATTTAATCTTATAGAATCTGGATTTTGCCAAAATGCTCTTGCTTGGCCTAGGAGAAATTGGAGGAAGAACCTTTGAAATATTAGCTCATTTATTATTGTCCAGAATAGATTGTTTATTGTTAGAATAGTTACTTGAAGTCTTTGTATTAAACTGCAAAGCAACACACTGCATAAATAATCTGTTATTCTTATTAGCTGTCAGTTTATCCTCAGCTATTTTGTCTTCTAGTTTATGTTATATAATAAATAATGCTATTCTGTAAAGTGAACAGGCAATGTTCTTTATATCACTTTCTAAATACTCATTAATATCAAAGATAGAGATCAGATAAAAGCTACCATTCTGTAATTGTAGGTCTATAGGTTGATTTACTGAATAAAGAATAGCTAAATATTCTATATCTTGAGGTAAGTATATTTCATTAATTATTATTCCATAAAGATCCAGCATGGGTTCAATTATATTGATCTTTCTAACAGAATCTGTTTCTCCTTCTTTTAAGGACATGTAAGACAGAGCAGGTCTATCTGTTTCACCGAGCTTGACTTATTTAGCCCATGTTGGATTGTTAGCAAGAGCTTGGACACATTCTATATATGTTGTGAAGAACACATTAGAATATACCAATATTGTTCTAGAACTGTTAGAGCTGGACAATACTGACTAATCTCTTGGAGTGTTAACTTCCATGTTTATTGGTATATCTGTAGAAGGCTCTTGTGAATTGATTTGAGTCTTTAAATCAAAAAGAAACAATGTATTTGCTAAAATTCTTTTAGGTACTACCATATGAGATATTAGTAAGAAAGAAAGAAGCAATCTATATTCTTGTCCTCTAGACCTTTATAATTTTCCATAGAACACTAAATAGCTTAGTCTTGAACCCTGCCTAAAAAGATTATACACATAGTAGACATTAGAAAGTGTTAAAAGAAATATATACATAACATGTGTCAATGTCAACCATAATAGAATTAGTGTAAACAAGTATATGCTGTTGTGGTATATATAAAGATAGTTGACTAGTCTATAAAAGAATCTAGATATACTTACTATAGCTCTGGTAGAGTAGAAAGTAGGGCCTGGTTATATAAGTTGCTAGTTATTTATACTGCATGTTGCTGTCTTGGAAGCTTGAGTAGATTAGAATTGAAAACAATAGACTCTGTTTATTTTATTTTCCTTTCTCATTTTTATTTTATTTTTATTTTTTCTTATTTTGGGATTTAGGATTAGAGTTTAGCATGATGTTACAACTGTCACTTGATCACATGACACATAGAGAGATAAAGGCCTTATATATAGATAGATATATTGTACTAAGAACTATATTGAGTTATTTTATGTAAATTCTATACAAAGTTATTCTTTTGTTCTATTACTTAAGCCTAAGTTTTAACATTATGAAAAGTTGTATTTTGAATCAAAGATTGCTTAAATAGCTAAAAACAAGGATTTCTGGCATATTTCAGATTCTTATTGAATATTAGATTTTTTTGTTTTATATTCATTCTTTTTTATATTTTAATGTATTAATAGTAATTA
>Ga0157359_1001350_pt1 | contig 9988 bp, 7 predicted proteins | sample AttcapACBM3_FD_111482 | JGI IMG/M metagenome (GOLD analysis project Ga0157359, IMG submission 111482) | Fungus gardens microbial communities from leaf cutter ant in Botucatu, State of São Paulo, Brazil - Atta capiguara ACBM3 | ecosystem: Host-associated > Fungi > Mycelium > Unclassified ...
TATTTCTATAACCAGTAGACCTATTTTCACAAACTAAGTTGTGCTGGAAATCTCAAATAAGTACTATCTGTATATATATGAGATGTATAAAAACAACAACAAATAACTGAGATATCAGACTATCAGTAACTATAAAAGCTTTGTTTGCTAATATTTTATAAATGGCTGAATGGATTTACATAATTAAACTTGTGTTGAAAAGTGCTCATTAATCTATTTTCAATGATATATAATATATCTCAAAGCAATAAGTATTAGCAGAGATATAAGCATATCAATATAGTAACATAATTAGTTACCTTCTAAAATTAGCCTGACATTTGCTATGACAGATGATAGCTTCTATCAGATACAAGTTTTGATTATGTGATGGAAACAGCTTGCACACAGACTATCACTCTTATATATATCTGTATCTGAGAATCCTTAAACTTAATAACATTAATTAATACTACTTATTACCTATTATCATTATCTCCTTATACTGAACCTCTAAAACACTATTAAGTTCAAGTATCACAACCATTAAGTAGCTCATTTGTGATAAAACCTGCAACATAAAGCTACTACTCAAAATTTTACAAGTATGCTAAAACAATACTATTTAATTAAACAATGAGTACATCTATATAGTGGTCTAGGTCTAGTTATTATTATCTATAGCAACCTTTTAGTGGCTATTACCAACCTCTTAAGCCTAGAGTTCAGCTTTATCTTCTTGATTTTGGACAGTATTACTCTTGGTTAAGAGTTAATAGAGAATAAAGGAAAATAGTAAGAAAGCTTAGTGTTAGATAGTCTCAAAGTAAGAATATTAAGTTCTAATGTTATAACTTAAGACTTATAGAGTGAAGTCAAAAGAAGAACCTTGTATTAGGGTTAATACAAGAAAACTTAATGGACTTCCAAGTATAAAATATTTATCTTATATATACTTAGCTGATAGCCTATACTATACATGACCATTATTGCTTCTTTCTCTTGTACCACCATCTTGTATGGTAGTGCCCATAAGAGACTTAGCAAATATACAACTTTCTACTACTATTTCTAGTTCTAAACATTTAAATTATTATTTCACTCTGAACATGGAGAAAGATATCAACATGGCTTATACTAGAGGGAAGACTCTAGTGGGTTCAAAGAATAATTCCAGAGATTCATCTATTATCTCTGTAACCTCATCCAAATTATACCATAAGTATATAGAGATTTAAAACCTCAATCCTTCATGGTTTGACCAAGTAGAAGATGAGTGTAATTTTCTTTTTTTGGATACTAATATAGGAGAAAGTATCATCTCCAATGGTTTGGTTACTAGTAATAATTCTAAAGGCAAATAATACAAATGCAATGAGGCACCAGTCCTAAACAACATGAGGCCTCCTCTTGTAGAAAGTATAGAGAATATCCAATATGTTCCTAACACAATGACTTTTGAAGTCCTAATCAACTATAATATCAATGTTCCTACTGAGGCTAATGCTTGGGATGGCAAAGCATATTCAATTTCCATTTTAAGTCATACAAAGTTTTTGGAAATTGATTCCAAAAACATTTTCATATTACTGTAAATGGCTGATTATATCAGAGCTAGAAATTCAAAAAAAGTAAAATTTTAAACATTACTGAATTACAAGGATTCGGTGAAGTGACATGGAGCTTTATCTTATCTATTTATAAATATAACTGGGATTCTATTCCTATCAACAATCAGAACATCTTCTTTAGAAATACAGTCTCAAACAAATTGAATTCTAATTTATTGAAATTCAACAATGGTTTATATTTAGACAAATTAAAAGGAAAAGTAGTAGAAATTGTCAAACTTTCTCCTCTTATACCTGTATACCTACCTAAAGAAGTTTTGGAAAGATGTAAATTCTTCAGAAAAGGTAAAAAATCTAAGACAGTAATCAATACTAATACTAGAAAGTCATATACTCAGGTGACTAGTTTAAATGTTTCAAATATCCTTAAGTTAAAGAAAAATTATCTTAGTCTCCTAGTGAAAAAGATCAAAGACATTCACAGAATCATCAATAATACAAATAAAACTAAGCCTTATATTAAAATAACTACCAAAAGTCCATTACAGAAACAGATAATCATCCCAATAAGCAAGACTAATATAGACAACATTATGGTGTCTTTAGCTGATTATGTCACTAACATCAATAGGGCACTCAAGACTATCAAGTCTAAAGTCATAATAGACTACATTTATCCTGAAACAATAAGAGTCACTATTGTTTCTAATGTGGTAGCTTCTCAGTCCAATTTTTAAGGTATGGAAAGATATGTCAGGAACATAGAAAACATCATATATGATGATATCTAGGTTCCAAGACTTTCTCAACTGACATCTTTTTTAAAAATTATAGAAATTCTATACTTTGTAGAAGGCATTAACTCTTCCATTACATCAGATAACATTAAATCAATAATCAAGGCTAACCATATTTTTAATGATCTTATGCTCACATCTAAACCTAGAATTATCAAAGTCTCTCCCAAGTCTGACATGACAGTTATTTGGATAGATGTTTGGGATACTCAAAGTGGTAAGAATGGAAAAATGCTAATAAACAGGTGTTTTAACATTGGAAGACATATTGCTACTATCTATGGAGTAAACATAAACCTAGATATCTTCTAATGTAAAAATTACTGGAAGTGAGAATGCAGTACTTTTGTATGTGGAATCCAAGGGTTAAAGTATGTCAAATGCAATGGACCACACAAGAGTGAACACTATTGTCATTTTGCTTGGTACTGCAAAGCAAATTTCAAGATTAACCCTTCTAGGCTCAAAATAAAACAAGGAGAACCATGCTCCATTCTTTCAAATGTTCAAACTGCAGAGGCAATTATCAGACAGACTCCAACTTATGCCCATTTTGGAAACATTAGTTTAACAAGGAATAACATACAAAGAAATATCAAGAAATCTATGACACTAGGAGCAAATCAACTCACTTAGCTGCAAGCAGCATTCAAGAATGATTTTAAAAAGCATTAATATTTTTCTCAGAATGTTCATAAGAACAATTTGCTTACTAACACCATTTTGGAAGCACAGAAAAAATTCAACATTATCTTCATTCAAAAACCACCATGATCATTTATAAGGTCTATCCCTAGCTCATCTAATAGGAAAGGAGATGAATTAGTAAGTATTCCTAACCACTTTTGTTAGATAACTTTTTCTATAAATCCATCAAATCCTAACAACTTACCAAGACTCATCACATATATCAATATTTGGCTTGTAAATCTTCACTTCATCCTTTATAAAAACATCTTTAATCATAGGGATATTTTATGCATTTCTTTCTTTAATCATGGTTTTATTTATTTTATGTTGGTTATTTATTTATTCATCACAATTGGCTTTAAAGTATCTCAAGGATACTGAGATCAACATCAACAATGTTCTCATTATAACAGGAGATTTAAACATCAGAGATAACTCATAAGATTCATTGTTTTCTTGTCATTTGATTTATAGGGATATGCTTACCAATATTGCTAATTCCTTTCAGTTGTGTATTTTTAGCTCTATAGTTCAAGTTCCTACAAGATATGTGGATAATTGGGACAATTTCAACTCAGTTATTAACTTGATGTTTCTTAGATTAATTTCAGAAGGATTCAACAACCATTCCATTCATGCAGACTGGAGGCTATCTTTAGATTATGCTCCACTTACTGTGAAAATTTCAATATTTGAAGAGAACATTCAAACCAGAAAACATACAATTGTCAAAAATAGTGAAGAAGATCACAATTTTGTCACCAATGTCAAGGATCTTATCAAAGATCTTAATATCAACAGCAAAGACAATCTTGAAAATATTGTACAAGAATTTGCTAACAATACAAATAATATCTGGTTCAAATACTTAAAACTGGTCAATATTACTAAGTATTCAAATTTGTGGTAGAATGAAGAGTATCAGATATCTTTAGAAACATATAGGAATTTAAGACAGTTGAACAACTGGAAATATTTCAAAAGGGCTGTCAAAACTTCTAAATGTGAATTTTTTAATAGCAAAATTGAAGAAATTTTGAACAAAAAGAAAGATTTTTGGGAACTAATAAATTGGATGAAGAAAAGGAAACTCCATACTATCAAAGATATCAGGTACAATAATAAACTGTATCTTAAAATCAAAGAGCTGTAGCAAGCCCTTTATGAATTGTTCAACTCAGCACAACATTGACAGATTGATGAGTTCCTTCTAGATGAAATCTCAGACAAGCCTTAAACTAAATAGTCTTCTTTCTCAAGAGAAGAATTCCTTTTGGCTATACTTAAGTTTAGAAATGACTCAACTCCTAAACTAGACAAGCTATCTTGGAGACATATCAAGGATATCATTAAGGATATGGAATATCTTGACAAGATCATTAACATTGCTAATACATGTATTGAATTAGAACATTGGCCATTGCATTTCAAAACATCCACATCTATTATAATCCCCAAGTCTAACAAGGAGTTATATAACACTCCAAAGATGTTTAGGCCCATTGTTCTTTTAAATATACTTAGCAAGTTAATTGAGAAAGTAATCAGAGAAAGACTTCAATTTCAAGCCTTATTAAAGGAGTTTATTCATCCTTGTCAAGTAGGAGGACTCAAGTAATGTTCAATGGTAGATGTAGGTATTGTTCTAACATATCTTATTCATGTGGGATGAATTAAAAACTGTTCAACTAGTATATTAGATTTCAATGTCACTTAATTCTTCCCCTTCTTAAATCATCAACTTCTTCTTTTAATCTTGAATAAGATATGCTTTGATTTTAGAGTTTCTCATTTATTTGGAAATTACTTGGTGGGCAGAAAAACCAAATATTTTTGGAATAACTTTTCTTCTTGTTATTTTGACATTAATATTAGTGTTGGACAAGGATCTGTCTTATCTCTCATCTTATTAGCTCTTTATTTATATTTGATTTTTCATGTTTTTGAAAAAAGATTAAAAATCCTAAAAATTCCTGTTTCAGTTTTATATTTTGTAGATAATAGTCTTTTCATTGTTCAAAGCAAATATCTTCATATTTTGAACTCAAATCTTTTTTGTAGTTATTGTATCATGTCTCCTTTTTTTCAACAATTCAGCTTATTTATAGAACATGGAAAAAATCAAGTATTTCATTTTTCTAGATCATACAGCATTTTCAACTCTCCTCCTTTAGATCTCTCTTGACTAGGAGGGCCTGTGCTTTGACATAAAGAAAATTGGAAATATCTGGGCTTTATCTTCAACAGGAAATTATCATTTCACCAAAATATCAAATTCTACACAAACAAGGCAATTTCTACCATCAAAAGTATGAAAATTCTGGGAAATTCATCAAGAGGCCTCATCCCATTCCAAAAGCACCTCGTGTATAGATTATGTGTTCTCCCTATCATACTATATAGATCCCTATTGTAGTTTTACAAAAAAGCCCTATTATCATATCCACTTAAAGTCCTTAGAGACATACAATGGAAAGCTGCTCTGTAAATACTTGGAGTATTTTGAACATTGCCATTATAAGGTATTGAGGCTATTGTAGATCTTATACCAATACACTTATACCTTTAAAAGCTTAGTGAAAGAATTCAGCTTTGAACCTACTTATTTCTGCCTAACCATATTATCAACTTTATACTAGAAGCAAGACATTTTTCTAATAAAGAACATCATCTGCTATCAATGGAGAACCTAACTATAAAATAGAAATTAAAAATCAAAAGACCCATTGTAAATACAGACAACAGATTGAATGGTATCTTTAAATTGTTTGACCTATTTAATCTTGAATTTTCCTCTGGAAATAGATTAGTTGTTTTATTTTCTAGTTGCTTTTCTTTTTTGCATTCAGATAGGAGGAGTGTTAATTTCAGAAAGTCTCATATCAGAAAACTCAATGAAGTTATGTTTAACACTTTAACAAATTCCAATTCTACCATCATTATATTAGATGCAAGTATCAAAAACAATATAGTAACTTCAATAGTATACATTCACACTCATAATTCACCAATTATTGAAACTATCCATCATGCCACAAATATCATCTCTACTAAAGCCAAGTTATTAGATGTGGAGTAAACTAAGCAGTCCAACTTCCTAATATCAAATAAATTATTGTCATCACTAACTTTATCTATACTGTGAAAAAAATTTTGACTCATCTGTTCATTTTTATCAATTCCAAAAGACTTCTATTTCCAAAGAAATTAGGTATTTCTTTGAAAGAAATAATCATAATTCTGTAGAATTCTAAAAATACCCAAGTCAAGATAACTAATTACTTCACAAGATCATAGATAATGAAACCAAAAAGTTCAACTTGACCTCTCTATTTCCATGCAAGTCTTCATGGGAATTCAGTCAAAAGAATAAATATAATAATATTCTAAACAAATTGAAGATGTCAGTCATTTCAAGCCTTGGATGATAAGAGAAGAAATTTTCTAGATCTTTTTGATGATGATCTCAATACTATTGAACCAATGTATTCAAAAGGAGAATCTTGGCTAAAATACTTTGGCCATTCAAACTTGCTATATGTTATGATGTGCTTGAATACTAACATTTTTCTTTTCTTTTATCTATTTTTCAGGATTTTATATTCATTTTCTTTTGAATTTCTTTTTCTTTTTGATGATGAAGAGGCACATGACTTTGATCACATGACATATGATATCATAGGCCTAGAACATTGGAGAAAGGGCTAGAAGGATGATGTCAAGGAATATATTAACAGTATGGTTACCTCATAGTGTATATATGGTATACTCATGGCTGACATATAGGCTTTAGGGTAGGTATAATTATTAGTAGTATGGACCATGTGTAAATTATATAAATAGGGCTTGAATGCAGCAGAGACTCTTTATTGAGTTCCCTTGTGATCCCCACATTGATAGCCTACTGAGAGCTTTACTTGTTTGTGTAACTATTGGACTTTGTGTTTAGTAGTTGCTATAACACTATGCACTAAAGTTACAAGAGTTATAGTTAATCACTCTTCTATTGGTGAATATCAACTAATATTCTTTCTAAGAGAAGAACTTACATGTCTATATGGTGAATATTCAATTGAAATGAGAAGACATATATGTTATGAGTGTAAAAGATTTAACAATTACTGGAATCTAAGAAGAGACATAATATCTTATTTTACTCTTTTTCTAGAGTTTAATAGTGATGCTTTTTCTTTTGGATAAAACATTACATAATAGTTTTCTTGACAATATTAACTAGTTAATATTGTTTTTCATTTTTATTTCATTTTTATTTTTCTTTCCTCTTTTTATTTTTCTTCTTTTACCTTTTCTTTTATATTTTTCTTTTATTCTTTATGTTATTTCATTCTAAATGTATGTAACTATGTATGTAGTTACTGTAGTCCACTGCTGAGCTCTGCATTATAAATTGTTGATTTTAAAAAAAAGAAAAAAAGCCTATACTATACTATACTAAACCTAACATTATTCTGGAACCTTCTACAATCTTTTGTGTGATGCATAATCATGTAACAGCTTGTGATACCATACTAATCCCTAATTCTAAGTTCAAAAATAAGAAAATAAATAGAAATGAAAATGAAAAATGAAACATTAAGTTCATCATCTTCAGCTCTAACACAAGTAGATAGTCTTAAAGTTCCAGACTCCAGGATATTTCAAGGTCTTTAGAAAAAGATTCTGTTCTACTATTAGAACAACTATGAGTGAAAGTATAGGGATAATGCTTTAAGTTCTAGGAAAATCTAAGGGAACAGAATGAGGTTTCTTAGAGGCAACAGCTATCCTAAGTACTTCTACTAGTTTATAGCAATCAGACAGGATAGTGCTGATATAAGACTAGAATAATTATATCAGGTAGTTAGAAACACTAATAAAAACATCAAGAACTATGTCTGGAATTAGAAAGAACTTATTCAATAGTGATTAAGAATATAGTGGAGCAAAGGCATGAATAGAAGTAGTTACCAGAGTTTGTAGAGAAAAGCAGTATAAACTGTGTAATAAACTTCATGGTTTCTGAGCTCAGATATTAGAGTTGATATTGGATTTGATAGTCTTCTTATATCTCTTCAGATTAAGATAGACAGAGAAATAAAATATGAAGCTGAAAAGATAATGAATAGGAGAGATGTAAGGGGGAAACCAAAGTTCTTGGTTAGGAAAAAGAGATATATAGTAGAAGAAGACACTTAGGAGAGAGTGGAGAATTCAGGAAATACAATGTAGGTAGTGGAAGAATTTGAGAAGGAGATTAGACAGAAATAAATAAGAAGAGTACAAACAAGGAATCAGAAACCATTGAATCTGGAGACAGAAGTATTCAAAAGAAGTGAATTATCAGAGAAGTATACAACAAAAATATTATTTGAATAAAACAATTAGAAGTTTAGGAACAATTATTTGAAAAAGTTAGAGAGAAGTTAAGTAAGATAGAAAGTAAGACAAGTTCATCTAGAGAAAGAACCTTAAAGGGAGTATATTGTCATAGTATACTTAAACTCTTATATATTTCATTTTTATCTATTTTCTTTGATTTAATTTCTCTTTTTCTTTTATTTCTTCTTATTTTCTTGAATGATGAAGAGACATATGATATATCATATGATATTATATCATAAGTCTAGAAGGTTGTGGAAAATACTAGAAGAAATGATATCAAGATATATTTCTATAGCATATTTATCTATGGCTTATATATGAACATTAGGATAGGGTTATTTATTGTTAGCACAAACTGTGTACTATTAGTATAAATAGGGTAGCAATAAATTGGGGCTCTTTGTCAAGTTCTCTTGTGATCTCCACAAATTGTCTGTAATATAAGATTGCTACTACTACAAACATAGAAAGGATTTAATATTTTTAAATAATATCTTAGTCTCTTAAGTCCCTAGAAACTTATGAGATAGTGTAGTAGCCATTAGACAAACTAAACTTTGAAGTAGAGATCTCTAGAATAAGACTAGTTATTAAAATTCTAAAAGAACTAGTTATAGAATTCAAGAGCTTATATGTTATAATTCAAAGATATTAGAGTATATCAATAAAAAGAATCCTATAATTAGAGTTATACAAGAGAACTCAATAGAGAACTCTGTACAAAATTGTTTTCCTTATATATGCTAGACTACTAGTCTGTACTATTATTATAACCTTAAGCTTGGCTCAGGTTGAAACTAAGGCAAAGACTTGAGTAATAATGAAAAAAAGATTCAATTGATAAAGTATAAAGATACAGGACTGTATCTATTACTATTTATACCAAATATCCTCAAGGCAATTATACTATATACATATGTCAGACTAGAAGATAAGCATGAGAAAACTGTAAGGAAACAGTGTTTACTATATGAGGTACTAACTAATACAAGCTACAGTACAGCCAATCATTGCATTATAGAAAGTAATACCCTTAACCCTATGAACTATGCTAAAGTCATGCTATAAACATAAGGAGGCAATCATAACAACTATACTACTATTAGTCTACCCTAAAGAGCCATGTATTTTCCTTAATTTAAACATGTTGTAGTAACATTATTCCTTCCAGAACTACCATAAAATGAGCTACTTACTAATTGTAATACTTAAAATTAGATAACTTGATAGTGATGATAGGTAATAAGTAGTATTAATTAATGTTGTTAAGTTTAAGGATTCTCAGATACAGATATATATATATATATATATGAGAGTGATAGTGTCAAGATTGCAAGAAGTAGACTTTGTTTATTTTATTTTTTTCTTCTCATTTTTATTTTTCTTTAGATTTACTTTTCATTTTTCTATTTGTAGAATAGTTAGGGTTAGAGTTAGAAGTGATCAGTCACACTGTCACATCAGTCACAATCTAATGGTGCTGTCACAACATTGGTCACAAGACTTGAGAGAATAAAGTAGAAGATTCTAGAACAAATAATGTCATACAACATAGATACTACATATTGA
>Ga0157359_1001351_pt1 | contig 9987 bp, 9 predicted proteins | sample AttcapACBM3_FD_111482 | JGI IMG/M metagenome (GOLD analysis project Ga0157359, IMG submission 111482) | Fungus gardens microbial communities from leaf cutter ant in Botucatu, State of São Paulo, Brazil - Atta capiguara ACBM3 | ecosystem: Host-associated > Fungi > Mycelium > Unclassified ...
CTCCTCTTCCTCCGGAATATTTAGACCAAATCCTCTGGCAAAGTCTATGCGCTTTTCCGGTGGGTGGATGGACTGAGATAAGGGAAGAGCGCTTGCGGTGAAATTTTTCCTGACCTGGACAGGTGGGGCACTTTCCAACACGTAAGGCGAACCAGGCTGTGGGTGATCATTACCTAGGATTGCATCGTGGCCGAAGGGGTTTGATGACACGACCTCTTCATAAGGAGACCAAAGGAAACCAGGAACCAACGACTTGGTATGATTATGTCGAGGTGGAGCAAAAGTAGAACCAGGGGTGGGTCTATTCCCGGGAGAAGGTGAAAATCCAAATTGTGGCTGGGGCGAGGCATTGAGAGAATTCAAGACCGACCCCTCTCCTGATTGCTGAAGTTGGTTGAGCTTGTAGAGGAGAATATGGGGATCGGCAGGACTCGAGACCTGATGAGAGATTCATTGGTACGGCAGACACGTGTTCGAGAAGAAAGGACATTACTGAGGCAGCCCGAGCATGAGGTGCAAAAATATGGGGGACATTGCTCCCCGAACCACGTTCCACACCCAGTCGTTCCAGTTTCTCTTCGATAACTTGCTGTTTCATCTCATCCCAAGCGGCCTGAAGTATGTAAATCATAAAATTTAGTATATTCTCACGTTAGCACCGAGAAAGCATAGCAACACACCTGCCCAGGTAAAAAGACGTCTAGAACCTCGGGCATCATACACCTCCAAGCATCTGGAGGATAGACTTCGCATGTTAAAAGTTCGACCGGTTCAATGGTTTGCTCCCTTGTGCCCAGGCAAGAAAGGATAGGTGACCTAAACCATGGTTGCCGTACAGATGCGGCTCCGTCTTTATCCTGGACAGTCTCCTTGGGTAGATTGACGACCATCTTTTTCGATTTAGCCGGTGGCACAGGGCTGACAGATGCGCCTGGCGGAATGGGACTCAACTTGCGCATGGGGCCGCCGAGTACGGCTTTTGGGGGACCTCCGATACTAGGCTGCCTCCGTCGATGAGGGAACGGCGGCAGCTGACCAGGAGCCAGCATGAGTGACGGCCGAGGAAAGTGACCACTACTGGGAGGGCCACCTGCAAGGGCCATAGGAAACGTGTTAGGCGGATGAATACCAGCCGCAGCCAACTGAGCTACACTAGCAGAATTCGGGTGATGTGTCAGTCTATTAAGGGCTTGTAGAGAGTCAGCATTTGAAAATGGTTGCAGTGGAGTCTGCAACGCGTTATTATGGACGGAGAAAGGCGGATGAAAACCTTGCTGCAATGCGGTGGGTAGAGCTGGCGAATAGCAATAGGTAGGCTGCTGAACACTGAGTGAAGGGGGGATATTGAGACGTGGCGGAGCCTCTCGCGGCCTAGCCATGGGTTAGAGATAGAAAGTTATGCTGGTAGACACCGGGATGGGAAAGGGAAGGGAGCCGGGAATTGTTGTAAGATATCAGGACAGATGTCGGTCTGGATAGCAAGAGATTGGAGGAGAGAGCACAAGAGGACGAAGGCCGTGATGCCGGCCGCGATCGACATAGAGTCGCAAATTCACGCCACGTGCTTCTCACTGTCTGTTCCCACAGAAAAACCCGAGTGTCCTTTGTCCTAGCTATGAGAATTTCTCACCCTATGTGCACTGGAACAGAGCTCCGCAGCCACGAATATCTCACACTCCTGAAGAAATGGAGCCATTCTGCCTCCTCAGGATTGCCATGTTTTGATTAATGAGGTTGCTTATTCCGAAGGTGTGCACTAGTGGGAATGGGTAAAGTGAATAATCCGTGGGTCAAGAGAGCTTCGTCAAAGTAGATGCGCTCGTAGATAGATATTATCAAACCAACTAGTATCCAGCCGACAATGTACCTCCTCCTGTACTTCTACTTCTGAACATCAAAAGCCCAACGATTAAGATAAAGAGTACCAGGGAAGACAAGAGTCTACTGCCCATCGTGTAGAATCATTCTGTGCGCAGGCAGCCGAAACATTGCTCAAGAAAATCGAAAATCTAAAAATCCCACCCAGAATTCATGAGTTGGTGGCGTGACAGTACGCGTTTCTGTCACATCCTATGTGTAGTCACACTCTCAAATATTCAGTTCTCTATGTCGCTCCTTCGCCTCCTTAGACGCACGCCTTCCAGATGGTTTCCTACCTCTGCCTCATTTTCAAGACCTCCTTGGGGTGCTTCAAATGCCATTACAGCTTGCCTCAAAAGTTCACTTCTGGATATACCAGTTGCAGCCGACCACTCCTCTCTTCCCAACATTGATGTACGGCACCTATTCAATTTTTTTCACAGCCAGATCTTTGAGTTTTCTTACAGCCCTCTAAACTCGAAATTTATCATACAAAAAATCCGAAGACCCCTCCTCCGTCTAAAGGGCTTGTCTTTGGGCGGTCATTCGTCAGTACAGCCATGTCGAGATCCCGCAGGATATTCATCGTTGTTTTAGACAGACCATATGCTGTTGATCCCATGGTCAGCTGAGTCTGGATGGGCTACTCCACGTATCGAACCATGTACGTCGTTTGATAAATTTATATGCACATGTAATGAATATCTTCCAATCGTAGATGGCCCGTTGTCACTTGAACCTAGTTCAACTGTGTTGCACTATGCACAGACCATTTTTGAAGGAACCAAAGCATACCGGCGGGCTGATGGCACCATCACACTCTTTAGACCTGATATGAATATGAAGCGTATGAACACCAGTGCTCACCGAATTGCACTTCCCGTACGTTTTTGCTTATGGATAACTGTTCAATGTCTCTCAAGACCTCACTCAGAATTTTGACGGAGGTGCACTTCTAGAATTGATTAAACGACTTATCCTACTCGATCAACATTGGATACCCACTGAGCCAGGGCACAGTCTCTACATCCGGCCAACCATGAGTCTGTCAACTGAGCTTTTCCTTGAGTATATTTAACTCTAACTCGTCTATCAGTTGGAACGCAACCGGCTATCGGTGTCTGCCCTCCCAGTGAAGCCCTTCTCTTCGTCATCTGCTGTCCAGTGGGTCCATACTACCCCGATGGCTTCAAGCCCGTATCGCTTCATGGTACCGCTGAATATGTCCGTGCTGCTCCAGGAGGTACACTACTATTTCCCATTTAATCTACTTCCGAGAGTCCTGACCTGATATACTAGGCACCGGTGCATTCAAACTTGGACTAAATTATGCACCAGGTGTTATGCCTCAGAAAGCGGCAGCTAAAATTGGATACGCCCAAAATTTGTGGCTTCATGGTTCGGAGAACTATTTGACTGAGGTATGTCATCATCAGCTCATCCAGATTGATATCATGGAACACAAGGCTGAGATGCAACACCTAAGGTTGGGACTATGAATCTCTTCGTTGTATTCAAGCAAAGAGACGGCAGTACGTCGAATTTGCTAGACTAAATGGTGTGCTAATACGTAGATGGTATATCCAGCTTATGAACTTGTCACTCCCCCTCTTGACGGAATGATTCTCCCCGGTGTGATACGCGATTCAGTGCTCTCGCTCACCCGCTCTCACGCAGATGGCACCCAAAGACTTGCACTTCCTGACAAACTGGTCGTCACGGAACGCTCTGTCTCGATGAAAGAGGTGAAAGCTGCTGCTGACAATGGCTCGCTCGTGGAAATCTTTGGAGCTGGAACGGCAGCTGTAATCACCACCGTGGACAAAATCGGTTATTCGGGCGAAGATGTTCGTATCCCTACAGGACCAGATGGCATGGGTCCTGTATCAAGAACCGTGTTGAAAGAGTTGGTTGGCAGGCAAACGGGCACTATCCCTAGCGAGTGGAGCGTCGTTGTGAAGTAATTGTGTTTGAGTTTGAGTTAGTTACATCTTGACGTTGTTTGGTTTAATCTCACATGCTGACCTATCTATCAAAAACGAGAGTTGTGGTTTGAATTTGAATTGTGAGTACCTATCTAGAACGCTCATCCAGATCAATAACCATCTATTTAGTCCCATGCCAGTGAGTTCTACCAATGTTGCGTGAAAGCCGGTCCCAAATATTAGTGCTTCAATCTGGTTGACATCTTGACTCTTTTGACTGGCACGAAGCATCTCTGTCATCGCATTACCTTGGCTGATGGATCATTGAATCTGTGTGGCCGGATTTGGCTCAAACAACTTTAGGACCGTCATTTTTTCAAATCCGAAGAAGTTTGTGTAGTCTCAGATAGGAGTGTGCGCGTACCTGACATGGACAGGCTCTGCCGTTCATTCCTCCTGTCTAAGCTGCTTGGAGTATAAGAGGCCTTCAACTACCCTACGAACATCCGTGTCCAGATGGATTTACCATGGCCAAAGTATTTTCTCCTGTCTGCGGTTCTTGCAATGATTATACTTAGCCAGTTCTGGAGAAGTAGACATCGTCTTGTGCCATACCCACCAGGACCACCGGGTCTTCCGATCTTAGGCAACTTCCTTGACATACCTAGAACTGCACCCTGGATCCAATTCGCAAAATGGAGAAAAAAATATGGTATGTGGAGGTCTAGCTCATCGGAAACCTATCTTCAAATATCCTACTGCTACCCATCTCCTTGCCAAATGCACGTACTCACATATTGACTATCTTGTGACTGCGATTTATATCAGGTCCAGTCATTTACCTTAACCTTCTTGGACGTCCTCTCGTCGTGCTTAATACCGCCAAAGCCACAATTGATCTCCTGGAACGGAGAGGTGGAAAGTATGCTAACCGTCCTGGATTAACCATGGTTGGCGAGATGTACGTCTCATCTACTATCTACTATCTTCATAGTACATCCGAGACTCTGTTTCTCAGCCAATTTCGACCAGTGTCGGCTATAAGGGTATGATGATCATGTCTCAGTATGATCATGCCTACCGCGAACAGCGAAAACTGATTTCTGGGACCTTCGGGAGGAACCAGGTTGTCCACCTCCATGAGAGTTTGGAAAAATTCGCATCGCAGCTGGCGTGCGCCCTATGCGCTGACCCAGGAAATGTGGTAGAAATTGTCAGACAGTGTGTCCAAGAGAGAAATATCTGTTTATATTGCCATCTAACTTCTACTCCCAGACACATCGGAAATCTACTCTTGAGCGTGATATACGGCCTTGACGATAGAAGAGAGCACGCCGACCATATCGCAACAGCATCTCAATGCAGTATGGAGTTCCTCGATCTCGCCTTCCCTGGCAAGTTTCTCGTCGATTCACTGCCTTTTCGTGAGTTTCTAGACCCTTTACCACGGATATAGTAATCTCATTCTTACTTACAGTGAAGCATATCCCTTCGTGGGTTCCTCTGAGTCCTCGATGGCAGGCAAGTAAATGGCGTGAAACTGCAGATAAGGTTCAAACTTTACCCTACAGTGAGGCAAAAAGACGGGTTGTAAGCTTTCATAATAATTTATACTTTGTTTCATTTTATCTTCAAGTTACGGTCCTAGGAGAGCGGGGTGGCGCAGAGATCCTTCTTGACTCAGACTTTCACTCGTCAGAAAGCCCCAGAGATGGAACAGGAGTTATCAATGCTAGCAGCGATTTTATTTATCGGTGAGTCGTGAGAGATGTGGTATCTCCGACGCTCACTGTCCCTTAAAGCTGGGTCGGACACTGTGAGTAATTCACTGTCGGATATTTGGCCATCATGACGCATCAAGGAGTCTAAGATCGGCTCGGCAATGAGATCTGTGATTTTTTCCTTGATGAACTACCAAGACGCCCATCGTAAAGGCCAAGCTGAGATTGATAAGGTCGTTGGATCCGGAAGGTTACCTACTCTCAAAGACAGGGAAAATTTGCCCTATGTTACGGCATTCTGCAGAGAAATTCTTCGGCTACATGTCCCAGCGCCCTTAGGTATTTGTATGCCTTCCTGGAAACGTGAATAAATGATCGATGAAATCTAGGGTTTGTTCATATAGCTTCTTCCGACGACGTCTACGAGGGTCATCACATTCCCGCCGGAGCCATGGTTCTTTCCAACATCTGGTTCGGTCTCTCCAGAAATGATGGTCCAGACCAATATCCCCAAATTTGTATACAGGGAAATTCTTCACGATCCCCAGAACTATCAAGATCCTTGGGAATTTGATCCGGACAGGTTTATGAATACGTTTGGCACGGGGATTGATCTTGTCGAGCTCGGTTTTGGCTCTGGCCGACGGTATGTACAGAGAGGAAAGATATCGATTGGGTCCCTAAGTGTCCCTTGCAGGCAGTGCCCCGGGAAATATCTCGTTTTCGATACGCTGTTCATCACTGTCGCCACATTCATGGCAGTTTTTGACATTCATCCCAACGAGCCAGTTGAACCGTCAAACTTACCCTCTGGAATTGCTATGTCCGTCATAAGTTCGTAAAATGGTCAGGTTCCCTTTTGACTTTTTCTCGTTTCTTACAGACGTGCTGAAACGCTAAACTGCATTCTAACTCATCGAAACACTGATGCTATGACCTTCCTCGAACCAATAAGGAGGATCATACAAGCACGAGAGCACTCCAAAACTCTTGTACAGTCAGATAATGATAATAGGTGAAAGAAACTAGTCCTTGGATGCCGGTTATAGGAGACACCTTTGGATGTATTACTACTACTTCTATATACTGTTTGTGTTACAAAGTTTCTGTTAGAAGTGATCTTTTCAGTCCCATAGTAGTTGGTGTGGACTTAATTTCAGGGCTGTGTTATACTTGGCACAACTCCCTGTTCATCAGGTAACTCCTGAGTTATCAGAGTGATTCTCAAGGTCACCATAACCTCTTAATCATCATGTTAAGTGCAGTTTTCACTTCAAGCAGAAGTCCATGATTTGTCACATGAGGTGGGGCAGATCAAAAAGTGCTAAGACCTATCTAAGGAGTTGTAGAATGTTCTCTGAATATTAACATCTTCCACAGCAGATCACTCCCATCAAAACTCCACAAGTAATTCATCTTCCATAGCAGGCTTACTTACATCAACCTTCAAGAGTACTTTGTCTTCTGTGGTGGAGTTGACTCCTAACTAAAGTCTAATTTCTGGCAGTGTCTTTGTTATAATCTGAGTGCAAGGGACAAGTAAGGAATCCTGGTAGCCTTAGAAATTAATCAGATAACTCAGGAGTCACCCAGTAAACTGTGGACAACTGTAAATAACTATATTAAAAGAAGTATGAAAATGGCTCACCTATAGAAAACTATAAATAACTATGAGTTGAAAACATGTTTACAGAGAGTAGTACATATGATTATATAATGTACTAACTAAGTGAAACACAATTCTAAAACTAAGTCTACACTAACTATAATAAGACTGTTATGATCAATGCCTCCTGGATGCAATGAGGACTAGGGTCAAGAGCAATGACAACATGATTGGCTGCACCACAATAGTCTCAGTCAGCACCTCATGTAGTAGTTGTTATATCATTGCTTCATCCTCATGTTGTATGACTCAAATACTTCATGTACTCTGAATGACTTCCTCATGGCTGCTACATATATATAGTGTAGAAATACCTCTGTATTCTTTACACTTTACCAATTGACACATTCCCCTTTTTACTCTCAAGTCTTTGCCTAAGTGCAACCTGAGCTCTAAGCTAAGGTCATAACAAAGACCTTCATATTTATACTAGTATCTGTAAACTCCAATTCTATTTTTGTTATCTGAAATTGCAACCAAGTAACAAATAGCTGTACCATGGCATAGTACATAAGCTAAAGCCAAGGTTATTCATGAAGTTTGCAACCTCACATGTCTCAGATAAGTTTCTATACTTGATTTGAATTCTATCCCAACTTTACAGACTTTTATCTAATTGTAAACTATGCCTGACAAATGTATCTTATAATTAGCTTATGTTCTGACATAGAATTTTCTGTAATCGAACTAGCCTAATAGATAGTAAATCTCTCAAATAATCATTATTGAGCTAGCTTATATTTTTGTAGAAAAAATATGTTTAACACTTGTAAGTATTAAATTGTTTATAATAGACTTAGCAATAAGTTTGTTATAGCACATTCTAATTCTAGATAAGCTGTTAACAAAAGATAATAGCTCTGTCTTCAACCACAGCTGAATATATGGCTCTCTCTAATCATAGCTGTTAACTTGTTTGAACAATGAATCTTTCTAATCTTATATAAGAAAAGTGCTCCAAACATATTGATAGTAACAATTATAAAAGAGACTAAAAATAGATAGAATTATATCATATTGATAGAAAAGAATCTCACTAATATCTTGACTAAGAATCTTGATTAAGTTTTATTCTATTCATCTCTTAGCTTAGATATGCTCTAAGTCTATTTGCTTTTTCTATCACTAATATTTTAAGCCAGAAAAAGTGTTAAATAAACATTCCACTCATACTACTATCAGCATAGTACTTATAATGAGTCTCTCAAGTGTTATCTATTTATATTGGTAATATACATATCATTACAACCTCAAAGTGTTAAGATGAAAGAAAAACTTTATATTAGGTTAATATCAGATAAGAAACATGCCTAGAATAGGAAAATATTCATGAGAAATTACAAAAGACATTGAAAGAGTATGAGAACATTATCTAATACATGTAGATGTAGATTCCAAGTAACCTTGACTTTAACAGATATGCTACATCTCTGTATGTCAGAATTAGTCATATTTAGGAAGAGAATATTCACAAGGAGCAAATTGTGGAGAAGGTCAGACTTCTAACCATAGGTACTTAGAATAGTACACTATGCTAGTTGATTTTCAAGCCAAAGAACTACAGAGTATCTAGACATCTTAAATACTAGTACTAAGACTATATAAGAATTAGAAGAGACAGGTAATTATTCTAGGTATACTCAAGTCCTTAGAAATCAAGTCTAGAGTTTCATAGAGATCATGAGGAACCATGTAATTAGTAATAGAGTAATCAGACATGAAAAGAAACTAAGCAGATCTATACTAGAAGAGAATAAGTAGGAAGTAAGTAAGATACACTCTTTTACAGATATTCTGAGTAGATTGGATATATTTGGATGAGTACATAATAGTTAATATAAGAGAACCCAATAGAGTTCCTAGTATAAAACTATCTACCTTATATATGCTAGACTAATAGTCTGTGTTTGGCTACCTATTCTCAAGGCCATATGTTATATATAAGGCTTATACAGTGGCCATGTTGTGTGACATCATTGTTTCCAAACCTATTTTATCCTTTTCTATATTATGTTATAATCATGACATTGTTACAACCTTAGCTTAGAGCTCAAGTTGTACTTAGGCAAAGACTTGAAAGAAAGTAAGGGACAAGATTCAAGTGGTAAAGCATAAGGATACAGGAGTGTATCTATGCTATATATACATATTAGCCATGAGAAAATAGTCTGTTGTACATGAGGTAAATGAGTCATAAAACATGAGGACAAAGTAAGAATATAGCACCTACTACATGAGGCACTGACTGAGACTATTATAGCACAGCCAATCATGCCATCATTACCCTTGACCCTAGTCTATGTTGCATCCAGGAGGCATTGATTGTAACAGACATGTGTGACTAACTTGTAACAGCCATCATGTCTTGTGACATTTGTGACAGTCACATGTAATATCACATCACTACCCCTTAACTAAGTCCAAATAAAGAAAATTAGAAAGAAAAAATGAAAATATAGCACTCATATCAAGCTCTCTATCAACAATCTTATTATATTGGTAGGTAGTTGTCAGTTGTCCACACTGTACCATGCTACTGTGCACTGTTTCTTCCAACAAGTAGAGCAGGGGATAGCTAAGGAAATATAATGACCCAGAGTCTAGATAACTTATTACTAGATGTGACACACAGAAACTTGATCTGCATGTGCATGTGCACAGATGCAGAAAACTCCTAGGACTGGCAAGGGGTTTTATTCATAAGTAGAGAACAAATATATCAGATGTCTTGAAAGTTTGTCTATAACACTCTTCTACAACAGCTTTACTAACATGAGTAAGTAGTTGTTAATTGTCCACACTATGTTATGCTTAC
>Ga0157359_1001352_pt1 | contig 9985 bp, 7 predicted proteins | sample AttcapACBM3_FD_111482 | JGI IMG/M metagenome (GOLD analysis project Ga0157359, IMG submission 111482) | Fungus gardens microbial communities from leaf cutter ant in Botucatu, State of São Paulo, Brazil - Atta capiguara ACBM3 | ecosystem: Host-associated > Fungi > Mycelium > Unclassified ...
AATGTTTGTAATCTAGTAAAATGCTCTTACAAGTATGTATACTTTGTAGCTAGTTGTTCATAAGTAGTATTTCTTATTCCTAAAGATTACTTCTTTTCAAGATCTGGTTTGATTAACAGCTATCACACCACTCCTTGAGCTGATGTCTACTTGAGAAGATCTGAGATGTTATCTAGAAGTGTAAGATCTTCTCACTAATACTTTCAAAGAGAGCTTATATACTTAAAATCTTATGAGAGTACTTATTTTCATAGAAAAGTATTTTCTGGTATAATATTATCTTTCCCATCTTTGTTCCTAGTACATGTTTTAAGATGAAATTGAATCTTGATAGATATAGTGTCTAATAAACTTGTCTTTTGTTCAATTTCTGTACTTTCATGAAATATTCTAAATTCTCATAGCCTATCTAGACCTCAAACTTGAACTTTGCACTCTCTAACAAATGCCTCTAATTTTCTAATTCTCTAATTACTACTAATATCTTCTTGTTGTAAATCTCATAGTTCCTTTCCATCCTATTGAGAGATTTTGAGATATAAGCTACAGATCTTCATCATACATTCTTACATTTCATAAATAAAACCCTTTCTGTTGCAAAATCAGACATATCAACTTCTATCCTCATTTTTTATCTAATTCCAGTGCTGCTAATACCAATTCTTTTGTAAATCTCTCCTTTAACTCTCTAGACATCTTCTCTTGCTTCTTTGTCCAATCCTACTTCTGATTCTTTTTTATCAGGTCATAATATGGTCTAGCTATAGATACAAAATCTTTTATGAACCATTAATAGTAATTTGCTAGTTCTAAGAATTTTTGCATATCTTGAACCCTTTTAGAAGTCAGCCAATCCAACACTCCTTTCATTTTCTCTTCTTTTGTTTTACATATAAATCATTTTTCACTAATATTTTTACTATTTCCTCTACTACTTCATCATGCCCTTCTTTTTTCTTTGTTTCTACTATAATGTTATCAATGAAACTCATTACTTCTCTGGTATTGATTAAGACCTGCAGAATCTTTCTAAAAAGGAAAAGTTCCCAAAGCCTGTTTTGATGTTAATAAAAAGATAAAAATCAGGACTTTTAATTTCTTTATCAAAAGTTAAATACCAATTAGACTCAACATAATTTATTATCATTTGGAATGTTGCTAAAGAGTTTGTAAGTCCAAAGAACATTGCAGTTGGTTTAAACAACCCTTCTGGAGTTTTGAACACTGTCTTTCATTTATCTCCCTTCTTTATTTGTACATTATTGTAACCCTATCACAAGCCCAACTTTGTAAATACTTTCTTAGTATCTATATTTTTTACAATGTCTGAAATTAAAGATAAAAGATAATTGTTTTGAATATTCTATTTATTTAAATATCTATAGTTCTAAACAATTCTCTTCTTACTATCCTTCTTTCCTACAAAAAATACTGGTGTTATTTGAGGTGACTTTGAGAGTTTGATATACCCTTTTCTCAATTGTTCTTTAATAAACTCATGCACCTCTTCTCTCTCCTCCCTTGACAACAGTATCTACTTCTCCTTGCTGCTCTCCTAAACTTTTGAACAAACTTCTCCATCATCTTGCTTTCTTGCTCTATCTTTTTTAATTCTGCCACCTTCATTGTCTTATCATCTCTACTACCAAATTCTTTTTTCAAGTCTGATAAAAACTTTCCTACTGTTGTATAACTCAAACTTCTACTTTCTAAATCCTCCATAATATTTTTCTTCTAAATATCCACTAGTCTTCTTTGTACATATGACAATACCCACTGTATCTGCTTCTCTACTGATACATCTCTCATCTTTATCCTAATATACAACCTACATGTCAGAAATTTCAAAACTTTACTTGCAGTCCTATTGAATATTTGTGGCTTAGCCACTCCTATGTTTAACCTAGTATTGGGCTAGAGAACCTCTACCTCAACTCCTTCTTCTTCTCTTCTTCCTCCTAATAATACCTATAGAATTACTATTTGTTCTTGCTGCTACCTTATTTAAGCAACAGCTAGTTGATGTTATGTTGACTCATAGTATTGTAATAAAATGATAGGAAATCAATTGGTATGAGTGATGATGAAATTAGAGGTGGTGTGGAAAGAGAAAATGTATAAAGGAGTGAGATAGAACCAGTGCTGGTTTCTCTTTCTGACTCATAATCAGAACTCAACTCAATTTCTATAAGTGCTAGCAGGCTTTCTTCAAGTCTTATCTCACACTGTCTACTAACTACCTAGATAACCAACTACTATCTTAAAGAATTGTAAAGTATTTTGTCTTAAGAAGGATATTCTTGTCATATCCTAAACTCTGAAACATGTCTATCTTTAATATAACATCAAAACTCTGTGGTTATTTGGCTTTATTTGTATTAAAACCCACAGTCATTTTTATCTATCTTTATTGCCTAATTAACTTCTTTAAATGCTGTAAAATTGCTTAGACTTTATATAGAGTTTTATTTTCTCTAATCTAAACTCCTATTAGTATTTTACTACTAAAATATTTGCTTGGAGATCTGTTTTAATTACTCCTCTATTTTACTTATATATTTAAGGCTGGTAATTACTCTGTAATAGCTAGTCTGATAATCAACTAAAGTTGACACCAATCTCTAGTGATAATGTCAATGCACTTACTCTTCTTCTTATAAATTCTTCCAAGGCTATCCTCTGAAATTGTAACTATACAGCTTGTAGGAAACACAATACATAAGTTGATTGTTTTGATAAGTCTACATTACTAAGCTTCTCATACAGAGTTTCTACACTCTGTGCATTTCTAAGCTAATCTTACAGGCTTTTGCCTTTAAGTATGAACCATACTTCACAATTTTACACTAGATGAGATATAAATGATATCTGCTATTCTCTTGCATGTATAGGTTATAAGTGGACATTGCAGCACAGAGCTTTTACTATGAAAAACTAACTAACACATCTATAAAAAACAATACATTCACAAAGCTTCAGTAAGCTTTAATGCAATATGAACAAATATGCTTCCTCTGCCTAGCTAGTATATTACTTATGCCTAGAGCCTGGTAATTCTTCTTGACTTTGAGTAGTATTACCTTTAGTTGAGGATAATGCAAAAGTAAAGAAAAAGAATAAAAAGACTTAATGTTAGATAGCCTTGGAGTAAGAGTATCAAGTTCTAATATTACAACTTAAAACTAAGAGTAAGGTTAAAAGAAAAACTTTGTATTAGGATTAATATAAGAAAACTCAATAGAATTCTAAGTACAAAGTGTCTACCTTATATACTAGGCTGATAGTCTATGTTATACTAAATTTAGCCTACTCCAAAGAGTATGTGTTATTTATAAAGTTAATATATAGCAAATATATTGTATGATATTATTATTCTGGAACCTTCTATGTCCTTCTATATGATATGTGATTATATAATATTATGTTAACCTCTAATTCTAAGTCTAAAAATAAGAAAATAAATGGAAAATAAAATGAAAATAAATAAAGTCTATTGTTTTTAACTCTGGTATTCCTTCTGTTATATAATCAGATGCATCTACTTTCATTCTTATCTTCTTGTCTAGATCTGATGCTACTAGAATTAGTCCTGTGGTAAAATTTTTCTTTAATGTTTTAAATAATTTTTCTTGTTTTATCTCTTACTCCTACTTCTGTTTCTTTTTCATCAACTTGTGCAACTGTCTTGTTATCTTTGCAAAATCCTTTACAAATCTTCTATAATAATTAGCTAGCTTCCAAAAGCTTTTGTATCTTCTTAACTAATTTAGATACTAGCCAATCCAATACCACTTTCACTTTTTTTTCTTTTATCTTTATCTCTTTTAGTTTTATCACTACTTTTAAAAAGTCCACCTCTCTAACCTTCCACTTACATTTTTCTAATTTTACATACAAATCATTTTCTTTCATTCTCCTCAATATTTTCTCCACTAATTTTTTGTGTCTCTCCTCACTTTCTGTTTCTATTATCATATCATCAATAAAACTTTCTATATTTCTTGTATTAATCAAATCTCTTAATAACTCATTTGTTATAGCCTGAAATGTAGCTGAAGAATTCATCAAACTAAAAAACATGACTATAGGTTTAAATAACCCTTCTTGTTATAGTATACTTAGACTTTTATATTTTATTTTGATTTTAATTTATTTTAATTTATTTTTCTTGATTTGATTTTTCTTTTTCTTTCTTTTTTTTCTTTGATTTCTTAGATAATGAAGAGGTATGTAATCACAGTCATATAATGTATTATATGACATTATATCATAGGCTTAGAACATAAGAGAATATACTGAAAGGATAACATCAAGATACATGTTTAAGGTATATTTATCTTATAGTATACATATAGTACATTTATAGTTGATGTATAGATATTAGGGTAGGGCTATCTATCATTAGCATGAACTATATACTAGTAGTATAGATAAGATAGCAATATATCAGAAACTTCTTGTTGAGTTCTTTTGTAATTTCTATAAGACTTTTGTCCTATAAGATTACTTAGTGTGCTATTGACCATCTTGATTAGTAGTTGTCACAACACTTCTAGTGTTGTCAAGGCTACTTTCTACTTATCTTCTTTCTTTATTCTTACATTATTGTATTCCCACCTTAAATCCAACTTTGTAAATATTTTCTTGATTCCAATATTCTTGATAATGTCTGAAATAAGTGGTAACAGATAGTTGTTCTCCACTGGTCACTCATTAAGATACTGATAGTTTTATACTATCCTCTTTTTTTCATTCTTCTTTCTTACAAAGAATGCCAGTGCAGTCTGTGGTGACTTTGACAATCTAATATATCTCTTTCTTGTCTGCTTCTATATAAACTTTTTCACTTTTTCACTTTCTTTTCTAAACAAGAGATAAATTTTCCCTTTCCTTAGTATAAACCTCTTCTTTAATCTATTATGTGATCCTATATCTTTTTTGTTGGCATTTTCTCACTTACTTTCTTTCTAAAAAATTTGATTCACTTGTGAAATTGTTTAAGAACTAACTTCTTTGCTTCCTTCTCTGATTTTGCTGTTTCTTCATCATCATCCCAAATTTTCTACTTTTTTGCCACTTTCTTTATTTCTATTGTCTTTTTTTTCTGCTTTTTTTTCTTGCTTTTTCTCTTTTGTTTCTCCTTCTTTTTGTTTTTGCTATTTTGATTTTCCTTACTTTGGTCTCCACTGTTTTCCACACTCCTCTAGATACCTTGTTATTTTTACCTCTCTAGTTTTCCAATTGATCTCAGAATTGTGATAGGAAAGCTATAATATTTCCAAGATTACATTCTACTTCTGATCTCTAATTATACCTATCTCTATTCTCTTTTTATGTCCTTGATAATGAATATTTATTTCTACAGTGTATTCTATTGGCCCCTTCTTATTAAATGTTTCATCTACATTTCTCATATAAATAGGTTTTTCAATCTTTTTCAATTCAAATCCCTTCTTTCTTGCAAACTTAAAACTTATTATCAAACCTATTATCCTACTATCTAACAAAGTTTTTACCATAATTCCCTTCTGCATATCTATTCTTTTTAATTCTATCTTCTATTACAATTCAAAACTTATAGAGTAAATAACCTTATATTAAGGTTAATACAAGAGAACTCAATAGAGTTTTAAGTACAAAATATCTATCTTATATATATTGGGCTGATGATTCATACTACACTAAACCTAGCCTATCTTAAAAAGTATGTATATTACATATTGTTAACATATAGTAGAATATTATTATTCTAAAATCTTTTATAACTTTTTATATAATGTATGATTGTGTGACTATGACTGTGACTATATCATATGACTTGTAACAGATATGTGATAGTTTGCAACAGTTACTCTAATATTTAATTTTAAGTTCAAAATTAAAAATAAAATAAGAAATAAAATGAAAATAAATAGAGTTTACTATCTTCAACTTTGACAAAGTAGTTTTATAACTAATAAATAGTCTTATTCTAATGTCTATACTCTTAATATTATACTTTCAGTTTCTTTTTCTATATTCTAAGTTTATGACATAATGTTATATGATGTGTCATGTGACTGTGGTCACATGTCTCTTATTATCCAGAAAAGAAAAAAAGAAAAATCAAATTAAGAAAAATAAATAAAAATAAAATTCAAGAGTTTAAGTATACTATAAGACTTTTCTCAACTTATGTGGCCTGTTTGCCACTTTGCTTTTATATAGTAAGCTTTGAACACATTCAGTATAGTATCAGCTGATTTTTTATTTAAAAAAGCTATAATATAATAAAATAAGAAACCATTAGTGATTATTATAAAGTAGTATATATTTTCTGCTAAATGAACTGATAGGTTGGTTATGTAATATTGTCACAACTACATCTTTACTAGTAAATTTTATATGCAAGCATCTTTTGATATAAGTTTGAAAATAAATATCAGATTTGAGTATAGATTTGGAATATATAGAACATTATTGAGATTAACTCTATATTTGGTTCTATTTATCTTTGTTAAAAACTCAACTAAATCTTTTTCAGATATAGATATAGTAAAGATAAAGTCTCTGTTGGTGAAAATTCTAGTTTTTAATAAGTTGTATAGAATATATAATATAAATAGTATTCTTTTTGCAAAGTAATGGTCACTTGCTTCTAAGTCAATCAAGATAAGAATACTATTTAGCATATTTTTATTAGCTCAAAATACAATTAGCTCATCAGACAGCTATATTCTAGATATATGCTTCTTTATCTTTCTACTTATTCTCTGCTTAAATATGTTTACTAGAGTTAAAGGTAGATGTTATATCAGAAGAAAGACTTGAAAATAGTAACTATAGTTTGGATACCTTAATGTGTGTATCTCCTATAGTTATGAGTACAAAGACTTACTAATTGTTATTATTCATAATCATAGTTATATTTGCTGATAATATTTTCTTAAATCTATTTTGTTAAGTATCAGTGGTACTTTTCTTTACTTTTTTTCTCTTTCCAAAGCCAGGTGGAAACTGTTCCTTTTTGCTACCACTAGGCCAAAACAAACATTAATAGTATATTTATTCTAAATATAATTGAAATTATTATAGACAAGTTAGCTTTTATTCTTATATTTTAGGATAAATGCTTGTAAAACAGTAACACTCTATATAGGATTGGTGACATAATCATGACTAATACAGAGTTACCAGACTTCTAGTTAGAATATTACTTGAGTTGATAACTGCTTCCAATAAAGTACTACAACTATAGGATTTTATAAATATAGTAAAGAGTTAAGAATAATAGTTTTGAAACTAACATTAGAGATTGTGGTACTAAAAGTGTTTTTATATGCCCATTTATTTTACATAATAATAATGTGATTTGGAAAATTGTCTAAGTAAGTCATGTTATATAATTCTTATTCAGTATTTTGTTATGCTATATCTGAGGTAGTTTCATATCTACTTTTGTATGATTTCTAGATATCTACTATATTAATGTCTAGACTCTCCATCTATGTATTTCAGATCTTTTATTCTATAAATGATGGATTAGATAAGTTCTATAATGCTTTATTAGATGGTAGTGGGGCTGATGTTGTACCTTGATTATATATTTATGGTATTACTAAGAATAATTATAGTAATAGTAGGTAATATTGGTGCTTTTGAATACTTGATAGTTCTATCCAAGTATTCAAAGATGCTTTTCATTTTAGTAATGAACTTGTTTTATACTATTTAGTTTGTTTTGTCATATTTGCCTTTATTAGAAAATATTAGTGATGAACTTTCTCTAGTAATTGATATAGTATAAATGTTTATATGTGTGAGTAATGTAGTTCTTATAAGTGTTTACAGCTCAGATATTATAATTCAAGACTTAGAGTTTAGCTAAGAAAAGAATTTTGTATAGAATTTATAAAACTTGAGTTCCTAGTATAAAATGTTTATCTTATATATACTAGCTAGTTAAAAGTGCAATCATTTATTGAGCAATATAAGAGAACTCAATAAAGTATTTGTAAAACCTTATCTAACTTATCTTAAAGACCATACATTATCTCTAAGATCAATATATGGTAAACATATTATATAATATTATTGTTCTAAAATTTTCTATGCTCTTTTATGTAACAGATATGTGATATAGTGTTATATTGTGTGACAGTCATATGTGATGTCATACTAATATCTAATCTTAAGTTCAAAATAAGAAAATAAATAAAAATAAATAAAATAAAATAAAATAAAATAAACTAAACAAAGTTTACTATCTTCAACTCTGATATTACTCTTCTTGAAGATTTTTTTTATCATATGCTAAGTCTACCTATCTAGAAAATATATTCCTGTGGTGGTACTACTTCTCAATATCTAACTTACAAGCTTGTCTTTCATAACAGCTATCTTTCTTGCAACATACTTGGACTTCTTTCTTTTATCTGAAGTTGTAACTACACAGCAGACAATACAACATATAAGCTGAAGTTAAGGTTGTTCTACAAGTCTGCACATCTCTGAGTCCACTTTGTGGACTTCCACCCTAGGTATGAACCACATAATATCTTTATCATATACTTCTTTGATAATTCTCATCTTTTAAAGTTTCTTTTCTTTGCTATGTCCAACTTCTCTTGTTGTCTTACTTTTGCACTCAATCTTACTTCAAACTCTACTGCTGCTTCTTTTGTATTTTCTAAGTCCTCCTCCTTTTTCCATATATTACTATTCTTTAACTCTATCTATCTTAACTAATTTTACTTCTTTTACTTTTTGTTTCTCTACTTGCTCTCTGTATCTTACTACTCAACTAATATTTATAGTTAGATGAATTCTCATTAAAGTTAGTAATTGTAATTTGACTACATTAGTAGATACTATCTTGTTGATGATATATGGACTAACATATTAATCTACTAATTTCTTTGCTAGTTTACAAATTATGTTGTATTTTCTATCTTTTTCTTTTTTCTAATATCTGCCTCCATTCTTAACTCTTTTCTATAGTCCACCATAAATAAAGACATCTTAGTTATTAAATATACCTTGTTGTTTACTACAAACTCTGCCATCATGGCCAATTCTTTTTTCTATGATCCACAAAGAACCAAAGATATTATTTTAATTTGTTCATCTATTTGTGGATGAAAAGATATCAACAACTTTGTTTTAATATCCTATTCAGCTTTTTTGTTAACTCTGCTGCAAACTGAGATCTCCTGTCTGAAATTATATATTTCAGCAACCTATGTAACTTCTATATATTATTTCTGAACAATCATACTAACCTCTCTGCTAATATTCCTTTATTATTACCACAAAATACACTATCTTGGACAACCTATTGCAAACTACTAAGATTGCATTTTTTCCTACTACTAATAACAACTTCATAATAAAATCTACTATTAGATATGTCCATAGTCTCTCTGATATTTATTTTTCTATCAGTTTCTACACCAGTGCTTCTGTACTTTGAGAATCAAAGATAGTAAACTTGTTTCTTCTCTGTTTCTCTTCTCTTATTTTAAGTTCTTATTTTTTTAATACTCTTATTTCTTTTCTTTTCTTATTTTGAACTCAGTAAAGAAGAAATAATGTGATGTCATGTGTGACTGTCACAATAATCACAGTAATGTGACAAGATATGACAAATATCATAGGCTAGTTATACATGTTATAGTTATAGTCATCACATCATGTGATATGTTAGAAAGATAATATTATATATTATATAAGATGATAATTTTTATCTATACAACTTATAATATAGAGTAGACTAGATGTAGGTGTACACAAACCATACACTAGAGATATATTATAACTTAAGACTATCAAAAGAAGAAACTTATATTGTTTATAAAGCTCTTAGTATAGATATTTCTACTTTATATATATAGTTCTTTATTCTTTAGCACATATTGCATTTATCTACATACTTTCCCACATCTTTCATCACTTCTAGCTACCAATGATTTCTTGTTACCAACTCTGTCATCTTTTATCTACTTCT
>Ga0157359_1001355_pt1 | contig 9976 bp, 10 predicted proteins | sample AttcapACBM3_FD_111482 | JGI IMG/M metagenome (GOLD analysis project Ga0157359, IMG submission 111482) | Fungus gardens microbial communities from leaf cutter ant in Botucatu, State of São Paulo, Brazil - Atta capiguara ACBM3 | ecosystem: Host-associated > Fungi > Mycelium > Unclassified ...
CATCCGTAATCGCTGTTTTTGCCAGTTTTTCCACACCTTCGCGGGTAAAACTTTTCCCAATGCTGCGCATCATATTGGCTTCAGCTTCCAGCTGATGTGCTTCGGCCTCGGCGGCCATTTCTCCCACTTCAACCATTTCACGTTCCAGTGGCATGCCAAAGTCCTGTCCCAGAACACGGCTGATTTCCTTCCCTGCATTTTCTGCCAGCGATTCCAGTTCATCTGCTGCGCCTTTGGACACCGCTTCCAGAATCTCTCCACCCACACCAGACTCCAGCACACTTTCCGTGGCTTTGGTGACAGCACGGGCTGCACTGATCCCCCGTCCGATTTGCACAATATCCAGCGCCAGCGCCACACATTCGCAGGACGTTTGCACATCACCGGCAACATTGATGATGTGATTACAGGTATCTTTATCCGCACCCAGCAGCAGTGCCGTTTCTGCCCCCGCTTTGACCATTCCCGCCATCCCTGCAGAGAAATAAGCTGCACCATCAGCCAGTGCCAGAGGATCCGCCGTCAGTACACCTTCCGCCATTTTCAGGACACCCATGACGCTTTCAACGCCACCAATAATCCAGTCAAAGACCACATTGCAGATCCCGGCTTTACGTGCCTGATCGGCCTGGGCAATCGCCTGTTTTATCTGTTCCTGATATTCCGCCACCTGCTTATTTCGCAGTACCGCCTGTACATCTGTTGCGCGTTCCAGTTGCTTACAGATAGAAAGCGCATTATTGCCGGAAACCTGCAACACCAGTTGGGTCATCATCATGGATAACACCATCGGATCCATTTCCATTACGTCATGCAGAGAAGGTTTACTTGCGCCGGGAGGTGGATCACCCAGTAATTTGTGCAACGCATTTTCCGCAGACTGCAAACTGACCCGTTGGGTATGATCTTTGTTATCCGCAGCTCCGGTGAGGTAACCAGAACGGTAACCTGACGCATCACTCACCCGATGATGTCTGTGTACGGACGTTTTCGTCTCCAGCGGATAAAAGGTGTTGCGGGAAGTAGCCAGGCCATAGTTGTGTATCTGATTCATTCTTATTCTCCTGATTGTTCTAACCCTGTTTGCGCACGACGGCGAATCGCAGCAATATCCGGGTTATCCTCTGATCCCTCACCGGGATACATTCCGCATATGTGCAATGCTGCCCGAAAGGCTTTGGCGGCCATCGGGCGGTTGTCACAGGCGAGGTAACATTCCCCGGCAGCACAGGGGGCTTTCGCTTCTGTCAGCCGGATTTGTGCCGCCCGCCCATAGGCATAAATGGCATCAATCCAGGCACTGTCTGCCTGACAACAGGCTCCCAGTTCAAACCAGTATTCGAATGACCACGCATCGTAAACTGTCAGTATTTTCAGCAGACGGGCTGCCGCGGCATATTCTCCTGCGGTTGCCAGTTGCCGGGCATAACGAAACAAGGTCGCTAACTCCCCACTGACGTCTGTACCGGTCAACATGCGCAGCGAACCACCTCGTTGCAAAAAATGGAGTAAGGTTTCGTTGTCGCGGGTTTTGTTGCTCATGATCAGTACATTTTCTGCGCAATCATGCCGAGTAAATCACCCCATTTACTCAATAACCCGGTCATTTGCGTGATAACGGCGTTAATTTCCTGGGTCATTTTCTGAATGCTGAGTTGTCCCTGGGTCATCAGATCGGTGTCCCGGTTAGCACTGTTATCCAGCGCTGCCTTAACCGCCTGTAATGACCCTTTATCCAGCCCATCCGCACCACCATTCTGACTGATATAGTCATCAATGCTCATACCATCGACATGGATGCCGTTTTCACGCATATAATTAACAACATCATCAGGTACTGGTTTACGGGTTTTATCATCACCTTTAGCCGCATCGGCAATGACTTCATCCATACGGTTGGACATGTCCTGAGTATTTCTGGCTCGTTCTGTACTGGTTTGAATTTGTGAAAAAAGATTATTTGCCAGGGTCTGTAACACTAATTCCAGATCATCAAGAACTGAAAAACCGTAGGCAAAGGGGTTATCCAAATCATTATTATCACCCGGATCAGGCATATTGTTTCCTGCCCGCAACCCCATGCCTGATCCCACAGTATCAGGAGAAGAAAAACCTACACCGTGGTTAATTAACAGATTTCCATTCATTATTTTCACCTTATGGTTTCACTGACGAGGATGCGGTCTGTTTTATCTGTGCCTGTAATTTTTTCAGTGCATTATTCAGTACTTTAACGTCCTGCTTCATCTGTTGTTCAATACCTGAAATTCCTTCAGGAAACAGACCATTAAGTCCGGATAATTTCTCTGCCGCTACCGAATCTGTTGTGGCATGGGAAACGAGATCCGCCATCTTTCTTTTGAGTTGATTAAACTCGCTGTAACACTGGTTAAGACGGTTATATTCTCTTTCCAGCATTTTTTGTTCTGCTGCAATACGGGTTTTCATTGCTATTTCCCCATTATTTTTCGTCAGAATTAACGGGGTGATTGTGATAACGAAAATAAATCACCCTGATAATATCTTCGGCCTGAATGACAGCTTCCAGCAATAAGGTGAATTGCTGATATTGTGTCTGAGGAAGTGGCGTATTCATTGCCTGCAATAAACGCTGTTTTGCCTGCATCAGAACAGCTAAATACTCTTCCGTACATTCCGGAGTGTCATGTACACAATCTTCCAGATGAGTCAGCGTTGGCATAATTTCAGGGCACTTAAAAAGTGAAAATGTTATTAATTAATGCTTCGGGATATCGGAGAGTGACAGCCTTATCCGTCAGGGTCATGATGACCCCGCCATCCGGAAGATGACTGCCTGTTCTCAGACAGGTACCGTTTTCCAGTATCAGAGATCGGCCCGTCGCTCCCTGAATAAGAGCAACAACCGGTGAAGGGAAATGTCGCCATCCTTCAGGAGAAGGTGCAACATTCTGATAGTTCAGTTCCATATCCGGATACTGTTGCCGTAACTGCTCCATCAATGCCGTTAATGTCTGCTGCTGCGGTTCCGTCAGTATGCCGCTAATCAAAAATGCCTGGCCCACAAGGGTGACACTGACATTCTCCGCCAGACCGTCCCTGAGCAATGCTTCTGCTAACGTGTTGAACCGTGTTTTACGGGGGTTATCAATTGTGAAGTGCCTCAGACCGGAAACACCCGCCAGGGTTTTCTGGACGGCTGCCCAGCGTTTATCCATGCTGACATCTGCATTGATATGTACTTCACCAGGCGCCGGACTGGTGATCTGCATTTCGTTGTATCCCGCCTGAGTCAGCACATCACGCACATCTCTGATGAGTTGATCACGGCAAATAACCTGATCGTGGTACAACACGCTCCATGAACTCAGCGTTAAACGTACCGTCTGTAATGCCGCACTTTTCTGGCAATATCCGGAAAGCAGGAACGTGCCATCCTGTTCCTGATTCACAGTAATTTGTGTCAGACCATTTTGTTGCAGCAACGCGTCAATCCGGGGAACCATATCCACAGCAACGCTGTCCGGTCTGAGCAGAAATACCGTCAGGCCAGCCCCCAGCAACAGCAGTAAAAACATCACACAGCTAAAAACAATAACCGGTTTTCTGCGAGGAATACGGCAAACGGACAGATCGGCATCTCCGTGACCAAATGCCATTGTCAGACCCGGTAGCTGTACAATGCCGGTTTCAGGCAACGGCGTTTCCGGTTTATGTTTCCGGCCATTCACCCGAACGGTTTGTTCTCCGGCATCAATAAACAACCCACCATCCGTCACAGTGAGCATCAGTTGATACTTCCCCTGCAACGGCAGGCAAAGATCACAGTTCCGTTCGCCAATGGAGAGCCGGCCTTCGGTTAGCCAGATTTCCCGTCCCTGTAATACACCACCGAGTAAGCGGATTTTCCAGTTATCAGCCATGACTGCCGCCGTTATCTGCCACCGTGGCTTTAATTAAAAACAGGCGAATAACACTCTGGGTTTGGCTGACATCATTACGGAACAGATGTCCGATCACGGGAATATCACCCAACAACGGGATCTTATTTTGTGTTTGTGTCTGCTTGTCCTGCTTAAATCCGCCCAGCAACAGGCTTTGTCCCGGGTGAAGTGTGGCCTGTGACGCAATCTCTGAGTTTTGCACCTGAGGCAACGGTTCATCCTGACTGAGAGGGGTATTTTGCTGCCCGTCCTGAATATTAAGATTCAGCAGGATATTTTGTTTGCCCTGCTCTTCCAGCAAACGCGGGGTAACCCGGAGCAACGATCCGGTCGTAATGGATTCCAGTTTGGCTACTTTGTCACCTTGTAATTTGGTGTAGAACGTGATGTTTTTATCCAGTACGGCCTGAATATTATTCAGCGTCACCACAGAAGGTTGCGACAAAATATAGGCGTGAGAGTTTTTCTCCAGAGCAGCCAGATGCACCATAAAACCGGATGTGTTGCTGATCACCGTAGAAAATCCACCGCCACTGTTACCGTCAGGGCCATTCACTGACACAGAACCTCCGCCCAGTGCCAACGCAGCGCTCCAGTCGATACCCAGCTGGTTAATATCTCCGGCATCCACATCAATAATGGTCACAGAGATTTCAATCATTTGTGGACGTCTGTCCAGTTCACTAATCAGTTTGCGATATCCGTCCATATTCACCGACCGATCCCGCACAATCACTGCATTTTGCCGGGGATCTGCAGAAAACATCGGTAATCCCTGGGTACTGGCAGTTCCCTTATCAGTTGCAGGCGTACTTCCCTGATTCATTTCCCGCAGAACACTGACAATGCCTGGTACCACCACGGTTTGATCACGATACTGGTAGCGATCATCCATTGCGGTCGCATATTTCAGGGGATAGACAATTGAGCTTATCGCTTCATCACGGCGGCGAGTCATCTCCACATCCAGCATTGAAGCCATTTGGGTTATGCGGCTAATACAGACGGGTACACCGCTGATATCCAAAGCATTAACACCCGGAATGGAATGAATTTCACAACTGTTTTTTGCCGGGACATGTCGTTTATCCAGATAACGAATAAATGTGCCGGATGGCATCGTTTTCAGAGGGATAACATGGTGTTCAACCTGTGATGCGGGGTAAATAAACAATGTATGGCCATCAGGATAAGTGACCAAATTATATTGTTCAGCCAACTGGTTAAAAATATTTCCTGTTGATGATGGAGGGATCACGCCACTGAACGTCCCGGTAATTGCCGGATCTGTTACTGCCTGCTGTGCATTATTTTCTGCCAGGTTTTTCAATAAAACAGTCAGCGGTATTTTTTGCGCCCTCAGGGAAATATTATTTGCCATATCGTTTTCCACCTGCCCTCTGGCCACAGAACAAAAAGCAAACAAAATTAATGTAACCATCCCGTTTATTTTCATATCACCATTCATTTAAAGATGTTTTTTTGACCACTAACAAGCGTGGCCAGATACCGAGTCAGTGACAGATGCCTTTCAATTTCCGCCGTTATTATTTCAGTGGTAATATTTTTATCGTAATAACCACATAACCATCCCCCATCCGGTAGAATTTGTAGTGCATGATCATGAACGTCAGGACATCCTGCTAACAGCATCGTGATATATCTTATTGTTTCTGATGAAAAATAATCATAACGCTCAATGAATATGCTCAACACCAGGGATAACGGACATAAATATCCACGTGCAGACGTTCCCTCAATGGTCATTAATAAAACACCGCTGTCCTTCGAAATTTGTAAATTTTCAACCAGTGGGATTTTTCTTAACTTGTTGAACATAAATAATGTCTCCTGAGTAAAAGCCATCCTCAAAGAAAACAGTTTCAACGTACATCAGTAAAAAACCTGATTTACTTCTTTGTTCTTCATTAATCATATTTACTTACAAATAAAAACAACCATCAAAATCAATATTTATTACGCTCTGCCACCAAATTATATCTCTCAGTTATGCGCCAGAGAAAATTCGCCATACATAAACAGATGCTGGAAAAAAGATGAAGAAACCACATTCTCTGGTTGGGAAATTAACGCTGTTAATATCAATTAGTCTGATAATTATTTGGTTAATTACTATATTCACGACAACTTATATTGCACTCAATCAGAATCAACAACGGGTCATTGATAATTTATCCCGTATTTCAGCACTAAAAGCCGGATTAAGTAATCAGCGATTTTCCGGTGCAGAACGTGATGCCCGGGAGCTGGAATATCATCATCGCCTGTATCAGTCTGTTCCGGGTGATGAATTACTGAAGGCTCAAAATGAGGATCGTTATTTTCCGGTCAATCCGCATATTTGTATGCCTGATGACCATCAGGCCAGAGAGCTCAGTTTTATTCAGGCTTATGGTTCGGTCTGCCAGGCATATTATCTGGACAGTTTCATCCTGGATCGACGTTACGGTATTTTTCTCCAGCCGCCGTTAACGTACTCACTGGGGTATTTTTCTCATCGCCAGGATGCGTTATGGCAACTCCCGTTGCATGCCACACATGACAATATTTTCTGGGGAGAACCTCAATATATCCCTGACTCAGGCTGGAGTGTGTCTGTTGCGGTTTCCTCTTCTGATACCGATAAGGTACTGGTTGGTCTGGCGGTCAGATTAGATGATCTGCTTTCCTGGGATCACCCTGGATCAGAGAACACCATTAATCTGTGGCTCGATAATCAAAATCATATTTTGCCTTTTTCTGCTCTGCCGCAAAAACAGGTTACTTCCCTCAAGCCATTACTGCTCAATACACATCTCAGGGATGGCTGGCAACACATCCCCGGTTATCTGGTTCTGCGGCAGAAATTATCCGGACCGGGATGGCAACAACTGGTGTTGTATCCCACTAACGAGACATTGCAGCGGGCACTGCATATTGTGCTCGGTCAGTTACCTTTTGCCCTTGCCGCATTGTTATTACTGGCGGGGATCCTGTGCTGGTTACTGCATCGCTATCTGGCCCGTCCGCTTTGGGATTTTGTCGATATCATCAAAAAAACTGGCCCTGATTCCCTTGCCAGCCCTTTGCCGGAAAACCGTCACCGTGAATTAAGCAGCATATCCCACGCTTATAACTTACTGCTTGATGCTCTGCGTACTCAGTACGACACACTGGAAAAAACCGTGACGGAGAGAACACATGAACTGGTCATCGCCAGACAACAGGCAGAACAAGCCAGTAAACGGAAAAGCCGACATCTGACGACCATCAGCCACGAACTCAGGACGCCACTCAATGGCGTTTTAGGTGCCCTGGAGTTGTTACAGATGACACCCGTGAGTGAAAAACAGGTGCAACTGACGGATACAGCCCGCCAGTGCACGCTGTCTTTGCTGGGCATTATTAATAATCTGCTGGATTTTTCCCGGATTGAAGCCGGTCAGTTATCTCTGCATGTAGAGACCACGCCGCTGCTACCATTACTGGATCAGGCAATGCACACGATTCAGGGACCAGGACAACGCAAAGGATTAACCCTGAGAACCATTGTTGGACACAACGTTCCCCTCCATATTGAGGTCGACGGAACCCGGTTACGGCAAATTTTGGTGAATTTACTGGGAAATGCGCTGAAATTTACCGATAAAGGCGGAATATGTTTGAGCGTAAAGCGTTGTGAAAAATCACTGATTTTTGCTGTCAGTGACAGTGGGCAAGGAATTACCGCCTCAGAACAACGTGAAATATTCGAACCCTTCTTCCAGTGTCACGGGCACCAACAGGGAACCGGGCTGGGTCTGACCATTTCTACCAATCTGGCAGAAATGATGGGAGGCCGGCTGGAATTATGCAGCTCTGCCGGACTTGGAACCTGTATTTCGCTGTTATTACCTCTGGAAACAACATATGAACCCGAATGTCTCAGCGGGGACATTGCCGCACCACTGTCTCTGCATAATCAGCTCAGAGCCTGGGGGCTGAACTGTCAGGAGGCTGAACAGGAAAACATTTTCTGCGCTGAAGACCTGAATTTTTTGCCCGGCAAATTACGGGAAACAGTGATCCATGCGCTGTCTGGAAAATCCGGCAACGAACCACATACCTTACCTGTGCAACCCTGGCGATTACGTATCTTGCTGGTCGATGATTCTGATATTAACCGGGAGATTGTCAGTATGATGCTGGCCTCTCTCGGACAGGATGTAACGTTAGCCGCCAGTGGTCAGCAGGCACTAATACTGGGACGAAAAACGCGGTTTGATCTGGTTCTAATGGATATTCGTATGCCGGACATGGACGGTATGGTCTGTACACAACAATGGCGACAGGATGCCGCAGGCCAGGATCCGGATTGCATGATTATGGCCTTGTCAGCCAATACCGCTCCGGAAGAGATAAGCCGCTGTAAGCAGGCCGGGATGCAACACTATCTGACTAAACCCGTCTCACTGAACCAACTGGCAAATAGCATTGCCACTGCCGTGGAATACCAACTGGGACGGGATATTTCCCTGCAGGAACAGGATAGTTTGCACCAAGAAGCCATTCTGCCACTGGACGATGCTGCCATTCGTCAGAAAGTACAGCATTCGCTGCACCAGCTTCTGTCAGAGCTCGAACAGAATCTGTATTGCCTGAAAACCACATCATCACTTCTGCACACCCTGAAAGGCTGTCTGGGACAAGCCGGGTTAAAACACCAGATATGTTATGTCATTGATCTGGAGAACCGCATACAGCACGGCTTATTGCTGACTGAGGATGATATTGCAGAACTCCGTCATGCCCTGGATAGCACACTGGCTGGCTCCTCCCCTTCCTGACAGCATTCATTTCTTCATAAAGAGGTAATAACCATGCACGATCATAAAATTTTGCTGGTCGATGATCATGAACTGATAGCAAATGGCATTATCAGTCTGCTTGCCCCCTACCCACGCTTCCATGTCATTGCGCATATTGGTGATGGTCTGGAGGTTTACAATGCCTGTCTGATCCATTCCCCGGATATTTTAATCCTCGATTTGGGATTACCGGGTATCAACGGTCTGGATTTAATCCCGCAATTACAGCGTCGCCTGCCACAGATGCATATTCTGGCGTATACCGCACACATGGAAGAATTTATGGCGATACGCACACTGGCCGCGGGAGCTCTGGGATATGTATTGAAAAGCAGTAGCCGCCAGACACTCCTGGCAGCATTACAAACTGTCGCCGCGCATAAACGCTATATTGACCCGGCGCTGAACCGTCAGGCCATTAATGCTGCGCTGGATATGAAAAGTGATAATGCGGATATCCTGCTGACACCGCGTGAACGGCAAACACTGAAGTTAATTGCTGATGGCTATACGAATCGCTCCATCAGTGAACAACTCTGTATCAGTGTTAAAACGGTGGAAACACACCGATTAAATATTATGCGGAAGTTGAATGTGCATAAAGTGACTGAACTGCTGAGTCATGCCCGTCGCCTTGGACTGACAGACTGACAGCATCCCTCCTGACGGGAGGAAACTTTGCGTACTTAAAGAGTAATAATCAAGGCCAGAGGGAACTGGCCTGACAGACTGCCTTATGCCAGCCCAAGATCGGCATAAACGATAGTCATAAACTGTTGCCAGTATTTCAGTCTGATTGCCGGAACCCGGGCACCTTTACCACGGCGTAAGGCCTGAACAAATTCGTGCGCCCAGGCCACTGTTTGTGGATCAAATGGCATAATTTCATCTCCATTATCAAAAATATAAAAATCCAATTCGCAGGAACACGTCTCACCTTGGCGAACAATTTATCCTTTGAAAGAGAGAAAAAAATCATTATCTTTCTTTAATTTTTGATATTAAGGAGAATAATTTTCTATTTATGATCCCACGGGAATGTAAGAACTTGTAAGACGCTCAATTTTCCCGGTAAAGACCTGATGTTATCAAAACAGCTCTTCCCTCTGGAGAGCTTGCCCGATCGGACGGAGTGCAGTTAATGACATTCAATCTGTGGAGGGGAAACTGATAATTATCCACAGAATCAGGGGATAATTCGGTGGG
>Ga0157359_1001356_pt1 | contig 9970 bp, 7 predicted proteins | sample AttcapACBM3_FD_111482 | JGI IMG/M metagenome (GOLD analysis project Ga0157359, IMG submission 111482) | Fungus gardens microbial communities from leaf cutter ant in Botucatu, State of São Paulo, Brazil - Atta capiguara ACBM3 | ecosystem: Host-associated > Fungi > Mycelium > Unclassified ...
GCGGGCTGATATGCATTTTCCGACATAATGAAAGTTCGCCTTATGGTGTGGTATTGGTCTGGAGTGTAGCAGGTGCTGCGAAGGCGGTTTAACTCTGCTGGCTGCGCAAAGGCATGCTGTAACGTCCTGATGTCAGGCGGGCTGCGGCGTCGGGGAAAAGTGAATAAAAGTGTGTCAGGCAGCGCTTTCGTTACCCGGATGATGCGTTACCGTGCAGCCAGCAACGACTGCACGGCGGGCAGGATTACAGCAGTTCCCGCTCAATCAGTTCGCGGGTTTCAATTGCCTGAACCTTCATTTTTTCCGGATAACCAAACAGGGACGCCGCAATAATCGGTTCACCGCCGACTTTATGGGTGCGGGTTGCAAAACCGGTGTCGCGCAGCGTTTTGAACAGGGTGTCGAAGTCCACTTCGCCTTCGCCCACGCCGACATGCTGGTGAATGGTGGCATCCACGCCTGGCGGGTTAACGATGTAGCGGCAGTGCCTGGTATGGTTCATGGTATCGGCGATCAGCATGTGCGACAGGTCGTCACCGGCATACTCCAGCATCGGCTTCACATCGCCTTTGCCTTTGTCATAGAAGAAGGTATGCGGGGCGCTGTAGATGTACTTCACATTATCACTGCGGAACGATTTCACAATATCTACCGTTTCATTGTTCTCTTCGCAGAAATCCCATGGATGCGCCTGGATTTCGACGCGGATGCCTTCACGTTCGATGATCGGCAGCAGCTCTTCCATCGAGCGATAGAACATCTCCTCACAGATCTCCGGCTCGTTAGGTGTGCCCGAAAGCTCGGTGTTAATCACCTGCACACCCATCTCAACCGCAATCTCAATCATCCGCTTCCAGTTCTTCACTGCCGCCTGACGGCGCAGCTCATCCGGGCCCGACCAGCGATAGACCACGATAAATGAGGAGATCTCCAGCCCGGTAGCGCTTAAAGCATTCTTATACTCGGTGATGATTTCACGGCTGGCTTTGGGATGTTTATAAAACGGGTTGATCTGCGGATGCGGCGACTGTTCGATATATTTGTATCCCCAGTCAGCCACCTGATGAACCATGCGGGTAATGCCTAAGTCTTTGATTACATCTACATCAAAAGCGATTTTCATCTTTCTGCTCCGGGCACATTAAGGTTGTTGTTCTTCATTTCAGGTCACGCCAGTCTGCTGTCTGACGGTGTCCATCGCGGCCAGGGGGATAATGGTCTGGCCGGGCGAGTGGACAGGCGAATCGATCCGGCTCAGGACTCCACTATAGAAAGCCTGCCGTCGCCGCTCTAATCTTTTAATGATGGGATTCCATCAACCCGATCGACGCGGAATTTTTACCTTTTAGCAAAGAGACGTTTTAAAGAGAACGCAGAAAGAAATGAATGTTTCATTTTGCGAGAGGGATCAAGATTAACGCTGATTTTCTATCAAATAAATGAGAGAAAATTCGCCCGGCGCGATAGAGTGACTGAGGTCAGAGACAACAGAACACAGCGTCCAGTCATCAGCTGGCGCGACAGAAAGCAGAAGCAGGGAGAAGGATGATGTCAAAAGTGACAATGACCGCCATCGCGCAGGCGGCGGGCGTGGGTGTGGCAACGGTTGACAGGGTGCTGAACCGCCGTGCGCCGGTTCGTCGTGTGACCGAGCAGAAGGTGCTGGCGGCGGCCCGCGAGCTGGGCTATCACCTGACCCATGCGCACCGCCAGGCCACCCCGACCCTGGGAGCGGCAATGCTTCGCGTGAGCTTTATCCTGCTGCCTGCGCGCTACTCGTTTTATCAGCAGCTGGGCGAGGCGCTGAAACTGCAGCTTAAAAGACAGCAGCCAGAGGGCAGTGAACCTGAATTCTGCTGGCATGATATTCATGAAGTGGAAGCTGTGGCGCACTCGCTACGCCAGCTGGCGCAGCGCAGCGATGTTATTGCGCTGGTGGCGCTGGATCATCCCCTGATCCGACATGCGATTCAGGATGTCTCACGACTGGGTGTAAGGGTCTTCGCGCTGTTTTCTGATTTTTCACCCTGTGATCATGCGGGATTTATTGGCATTGATAACCAGAAAGCGGGGCGCACTGCAGCCTGGATGGCTCAGCATCTGCTGCGTCAGCCGGGCTGTGTCGGGGTGCTGCTGGGCGATCATCGTTTTACCTGCCAGGAGAGCAGCGAGATCAGCTTCCGCTCCTACCTGCGCGAGTCGGGCATCAGCCAGCGGGTGCTGGAGCCGTTAAAGACTCATGAGTCGGGCGAAGGGGGCTATCAGGCGACGCGGCAGCTGCTGGAGACTCACCGTGATCTCGTGATGATTTATGCGCCCTGCGGCGGCATAGAAGGCGTGGTACAGGCGCTGCGCGACAGCGGACGCAGGGAGATCGATCTGCTGTGCCACGGCCCGCTGCCGGGTGATGAACTGGCGCTGATTGACGGCACTATCACGCTGATGCTGCGCCATCGACTTGACGCCATGGCTGAGGCGGTGATCGCCTCCTGTCTCAGCAGCCGCCCGGAGCAGCACGACCATTTCGCCCAGGTGACGGTTCCGTTTGAGATCGTGACGCGTGAAAATCTGTAAAAAGAGTGGGTTAGCCTTCTTTTGATAAAAATCTATCATTTTTTGCCCTTTTTTAAACGCGATCTCTATCAAAAAATGAAACTTTCATTCTTGTGTGAGATGAAATTTTCATTTGATACTGCCAGCAGTTTTCACAGCACAGGCAGATATCATGACCTTTCATATTGCGAATGCGCCCTGTAGCTGGGGCGTGGATGACCCGGCTAATCCCTGGTTGCCCCCCTTTCACAAAGTCCTGAGCGAGGCCGCGCAGGCTGGCTATCCCAGCATTGAACTCGGCCCCTGGGGCTATCTGCCAGCGGATGCCGATGAACTCACGCGGCAGCTCAATGCCCATCAGCTTTCGCTGGTGGCGGGGACAATTTTTGATGATTTAGTCAGTGAGGCGCATTTTCCCGCGCTGGTAACGCTGACCCACAATCTGTGTCGCACGCTGGCCAGCGTGCCCACCGCCGCCAGAACACCCGGCGCCAGCGCGCCATATCTGGTGATTATCGACTTTGGCAATCCGGAGCGGGCGAAATATGCCGGTCAGTCAGACAACGCGCCACGACTTTCCGCTGATGACTGGCAGCGCATGATGCAGCACATCACCCTTCTGAGTGAGATCGCCTGGCAGGAGTATGGCGTGCGGCCGGTGATCCATCCGCATGCCGGTGGCTGCATTGAGTTTGCTGATGAGCTGGCGCAGCTGGTCGCGGACATTCCGCATGAGGTCGCGGGGTTGTGCCTGGATACCGGCCATCTCTACTACGCCGGTATGGATCCGGTCGCCTCGCTGGAGCAGTACTGGTCGCGCATCGATTACCTTCATTTTAAGGACGTTAATCCGCACATCTGGCGCGACGCACTCTCTCGCGGACTCGACTTTTTCACCGCCTGTGCGGAGGGCGTGATGTGCCCGCTGGGGCAGGGCGCAATCGACTATCCGGCGGTGCGCACGCTGCTGACTGCGCGTCACTATCAAGGCTGGATCACCATTGAACAGGAACGTGATCCACGCCATGCCGACACCAGCCTGCGGGATGTAAAAGCCAGCCTGGACTATCTCCGATCAACAGGATTCTGAGGACAACAGCATGATTAACGGAAAAAAAGCGGCTAATCGCTCACTGCGCTGGGGCATGATCGGCGGCGGCGGCACCAGCCAGATTGGCTATATCCATCGGTCGGCGGCACAGCGTGACGGTAATTTCATGCTGCTGGCGGGTGTGTTTGATATTGATGCGGCGCGCGGACGCGAATTTGGTCAGGCGCTGGGGGTCGCACCTGAACGCTGCTATCCCGATTACGCCAGCCTGTTTGCCGAAGAAGCGGCGCGTGACGATGGCATTGAAGCGGTGTCGATCGCCACGCCTAACAATACCCATTTCGCCATTTGCCGTGCGGCGCTTAATGCGGGCCTGCATGTGGTGTGCGAGAAGCCGCTCTGTTTTACGGTCGAAGAGGCTGACGAACTGGAGCAGCTGAGCCGGGAGAAGCAGAAAATTGTTGGCGTCACCTACGGATATGCCGGGCACCAGCTGATTCATCAGGCCGGAGAGATGATAGCTGAGGGCAAACTGGGCGAGATCCGCATCGTGAACATGCAGTTTGCCCATGGCTTCCATAACGAGGCGGTGGAGTTGCAGAGTGAAAGCACCCGCTGGCGGGTCGATCCGCGTTTTGTCGGCCCGAGTTACGTGTTAGGCGATCTGGCGACTCACCCGCTGTTTATTGCCGAAACGATGCTGCCACAGTTAAAAGTGAAGCGCCTGCTCTGTTCGCGCCAGAGCTTTGTCGCCTCGCGCGCGCCGCTGGAGGATAACGCCTTTGTGATGATGGAGTATGACAACGGCGCGGTCGGCACGCTCTGGGCGTCGGCGGTGAATGCCGGATCGATGCACGGGCAGAAGATTCGGGTGGTCGGCTCGAAAGCCAGCCTGGAGTGGTGGGATGAGCAGCCAAACCAGCTGCGATACGAAGTACAGGGCGAACCGGTGCGGATTCTGGAGCGTGGCATGGGCTATCTCAGCCCGCGCGCGCTGGAAGAGGACCGCATCGGCGGAGGGCATACGGAAGGATTGTTTGAAGCCTGGTCGAATCTCTATCGCCGCTTCGCGCTGGCGATGGATGCCACCGATCGCCGCGACACCGCCTTTCTGCAGGACTTCTGGTATCCCGATCTCCATGCCGGATTAATGGGCGTGCGCTGGGTGGCGCAGTGTGTGAAATCGGCGGACGCCGGGGCGGTGTGGGTGGATGGATAAGCACAGCCCTGTTCCGTGAGCCACAGATTACGCCACAGGGAAGTGGCGCATAGCGTACCGCCTGACCCTGACGTCAGCGTGCCTGCATAATAAATAGCGGGCGGTTCAGAAACTCACCCAGCTTGTCGGACCGCTGAAGGTTATCGGTATTGAGCGGCTGGTAGATAATGTTTCCCTCTTCATCCCTGACGGCGATACCAATCTGCGAAATATGCCACAGGTGCTGCGTATTTTCAGCGATAAAATCAATTAACTCCGTTTTGGTGCCCTTTTCAAATAAGGGCAGATGACGATCGCCGCGCCAGTTAAAACCGAGCTGAAAAATAAGGGTCCGGCCTGTGCCATGTAAACTATTGAGATGGTGAATCATCTCTTTTTTGGCCTGTTCGATATTCAGGGCCGGATTACCGTAATCATCACCCAGATGATGCAGAACATTCAGCAGAATAATCACGTCGGCGTGAATCTGCTCTTCAGTAAAGGTGAAATAGCGGGCATGGACATCAAGCCGGGTCTGCACGCCGAGTAACTTACCGCACTCCTTTACAAACTCCGCATGTGCGGCAGTGCCCTCAAAACAGATCGCTTTGCTTGCCCCGGCGTTCAGCGCGGAAAAGGTGAAAAACCCCCTGTTGCAGCCAATATCAATAACCGTTTTATCCTGCATCCTGGTATGCCGGAGAATAAACGCCAGCCGCTGCGCTTCATATCGTGACGAGGGAAGATGGCAATCGCCGCCCAGCAGTCGTGAGATCGCGACAGGTAAAGCCTGATACTGCGCATGCTTACCGGCGTCTGATTCCGCTTTCAGACGTGTCTGTAAGGATTTAATCAATTCTGGCTGTAAGGCTTTCACTGCGGGCACCCTGTTTTTTTAAATAGTGTTTAAAGGCCGCACTGCACTCTTTAACAAAAAGAAAGGCGGTATCTCTCTGGCTGTAAATCTCACCCTGAATAAAGCGCCTCAGCAGATTGCCTGGATCGCCGAAATGCCGGACCGGTTTACGCTCCGCTCTGTTCCAGAGTAATCCGCCGAGCCAGAAATATTTTCGCCTGCGCGGAAGTGCGTCGGGATAAATGCCGGAAAGTCCAAGCCACCGCAGCGTGAAACCCTGGTCTAATGCGAGCTGAAGTGGCCCCCACAGGCGGGGATTGGCCTCTATCAGAAAGCTGATTCCCTGTTCCTGCATCATCTCAATCATAATGAAACCGGAAAAGCCGGTGGATTGAAGCATGGCAATGGCCGATGATTCGAATTGCGGATCCGGGCAGGCGCAGATCTCCGCCGCGATAATCGATTTCCCCTCTGCCTGCTGTAAGAGATTTCGCTGCCATAAGCATTTGACCACGGACCGATCGACAAACATCAGCAGATAATAACTTTTCCCGTCGATAAAACGCTGATAGAAATAGTTTTCATTGCGGTATCGTTGGTTAAAATCGGCGATATGCGCCGCCGTAAATAACAGCTGCGGATAAAGTTTTTTGCCGCTAAGGCGGGAAAACTCGGTCACGGGTTTGGCGACCAGAGGAAGCTGACTTTCATCGGGCATGGCTATCGGCTCTGGCGTTTTTATACCAAAGCTGTGTGCTAAGGCATTGCACGTTGATTTGTCCGATAGCGTCAAATATAAACTGGCTGCGCAGAGCGTAATCGTTAACCCTGCGGCGCTGAATCTGGCCCGATGCAGTAAGATAAGACGATTAACGGATTCGGCAGTGGGGACGAAAAGCAGTCGTTTATCAGGGTATTGCGCTCTGAGTGCGGCGATCTGCGCGAGCATATCCTCTGCATTCAGCGCATCCTGCGTGCGATAACGCGCGATGTTTTTCCTGTAGGCGGTCAGCGATATCTTATCGTGGGTGGGGCGTGCAATGATCGAGAATGGCAGTCCGTGCCGGGATAAGTCGCGACAGCAGGCAACGATCGCCCGCTCATTGGCGCCGCTGAAAATAACGTAGTGATCGCCGACAGCCATCAGGCAGCCTTTGACTGGCTGAGTCCGACCATAACAGCGATGATTCGCTCGAACTCATCATTCTGCAGATCGGGATAGAGCGGCAGGCACAATACCTGAGACGAAACAGCATGGGCATTCGGCAGGTGACGGCTAGCCGAGGAGGGAAGCGCCCGGTACATCGGGAACTCTGAAATCAGCGGGTAAAAATAGCGGCGGGAAAATATCGCCTGCTTTTTAAGTTCGGCATACACCTCATCCCGGCTTAGCGGAAAATAACGGTCATCGATAAATACCGGACAGTAAGCGTGGTTCCAGGTGACGGACCGGGAGTGGTTTATAAAGCGCAGGCCTTTAAGGGGACGCAGGCGGGTAACATAGCGCTGATAAATCGCCTTGCGCTTCTCAAGCGCACCATCAATATGCTGTAGCTGCAGTAAACCCATTGCTGCCTGTATTTCATTCATTTTTCCGTTGATACCCGGCGCCACCACCGTCAACTCGTCAACAAAACCAAAGTTTTTTAATTGATCAATCTGCTGTTTGATTCTGTCATCCGGACAGATAATCGCGCCCCCTTCAAAGGTGTTAAAGACTTTTGTTGCATGAAAACTCAGTATCGACAGATCGCCGGCGTTAAGGATGCTCCTGTCGTTAACACGCACACCAAAAGCGTGTGCGGCGTCATAAATAACACGCAGTCCATGGCGATCGGCGATGCGCTGAATTGCATCGGTGTCACAGGGTATTCCGTAGCAATGCACAGGCATGATTGCCGTAGTGGCCGGGGTAATCGCCGCCTCAATTTTTGCCGGATCCATGTTGCAGGTTAAAGGGTCAATATCCACAAAAACCGGTTTAAGATGATTCCACAACAGTGCATGGGCGGTGGCGACGAAAGAGTAGGGCGTGGTAATGACTTCACCGCCTATTTGCAGCGCCTGTAAGGCGGTCATCAGCGCCAGGGTGCCATTAGCAAACAGACTTATTTGTCCGACGCCAAGATAATCGGCCAGCGACATTTCCAGCTCGGCATGAAAAGGGCCGCCATTAGTTAATTTTTTACGCTCCCAGATTTTTTCCATGTAAGGAATAAAGGATTCCAGATCCGGAAGTAACGGACTTGTTACCATTACTTTCTTATTCATTCTTAACCTGATATCTGAGAGAGAAAAATCATAAGGTGAGTATATTTTATGCCCGCCTGATTCTTATAGTGGCATAAGCGCGATGAAGTGCAGGCAAACTGGCGGGTAAAATGCGGCTGGCTGGCGGCCTGTTCTGGCCATCAGCCCTGCTCCTCTGCTTAGCGTATCTGCCAGGCTTTTTCCCACAGCGATAAATTATCCTGATGCAGCAGCGCCCGTTGCCGCATCTCGCCCTGAAGCGTTCTGCCCCTTTTTTCGCTGGCGTCAGCGTCGGCAAGATGCATTCTGATGGCGTCGTACCAGCTCGCGAAAAGGTTAGCGACGCGCGTTGTCGTCAGGCTTTCCGTGTGCGTGATGCAGTCACTGCAGATCACCGGGATCGCGCAGGCACCATATTCAAGCAGGTGATAAAACGCATTTGCCTGAGTCAGCGGATGGCCATCATGGGGAACAAGGGCGAGATCAAGATTCATAAAGGCGAGATCCTGATGATAGATTTCGGTATCGGTCTCACGATAGCGTGTCCTGATCAGCGAATTGAGTTCGGGAAGAAAAGCGCCGTAAACGATCCATTCAACGTCGGCGGACAAGGCGGTGATCAGTTCCGTGATGAGCGCCTGCGTGGAACCGTAACAGAGCGCGCCCGGAATACCGACCCGCGGTTTTGCTCCCTGATTTCGCAGGCCGCTGATATCACCCCAGCCTGCCTGCGGCAAACAGGGCGGCACAACAATAATGTCAGTATGCCGATCGGCGAACAGCTCAGCCTGCTGTTCGTCATTGACAATCAGCCGATCAACAAAAGGAAGATTGCGTTTCGTGCTGGCAATAAACGCGTTCTGCAGCGCGGTAATTTCACGCGCTGAAAGCGTGAGCGGTGGAACCGGGGGCGTTAAACAGGCAATCCGGAAGGCCGGACTCCGGCACAACACGTTGTGCATCCACTCATGCAGTCGCGCTCCGCTCTGCTGTTCAATGATGATGACATCCGGATGGTACTGGATGACCTCGGGCAGCGCAGGCAGGACGGAGGCTGATTTGCCATCGATAACACCTCTCTCGCGCAGCGCTGTAAAAGGCGCGGTGAGGTTCCATGTAGCTGGGCGGGTCTGAGCACAGGCGAGGGCCAGCACCACCGGCAGTGTGCGCCAGAAAGGGGGCTGCCAGTTTTGCTGAGGGTCGGTCTGCGGTGTGAACGGCGTCCGGAGTGAGAGGCTGCTATTGTAAGCAGGGTCCTGAGCAATCAATGCCCCCCAGCGTTCAGACATCCGGCTGGCTTCAGCGTCACGCTGAGCCGGCGTGATGCTGAGTCGGGTGTTATCGGGCTGTCGGCAGGCCCGTGCATAGGGTGTCCAGACCGTCAGCGCGCCCTGTTCGCGAACGCGAAGGCAAAAATCGATGTCATCGTAGCAGTGGAGATCGGCGTCAAATCCATCCACGGCAAAACAGATGGCTTTACTGACCAGCATAAAGTCGCCGGAGACGGCTGAGTAGTTTTGATCGGCATGCAGGCGGGCCATATAGCCACGGTCTGCGTCATCGGTGCCGAAGAAGGGTTCGCCCGCTACGCTCTCCTGCATACCCAGAATATAACCGGCATGTCGGATCAGATGATTGGCATAGAGCTGTTTGCCGCCCACGATACCGACCTCGGGTCGCTGCGCATGATTCAGCAGATTGTCCAGCCAGTCACTTTCCATCACCTCAATATCGCTGTTCAGAAACAGTATATAGTCACCCTGAGCATTAAGAATGGCCATGTTGGCCATGCCCGCCCGCTGCCAGGGGGCGGGGTAGTGCAGCACGGTGATGCGTGCCGGGGCGAGGCGGGTAATGCTCTCCAGCCCTCCGGCCCACCCGGCGTCCGGGCGCTTATCCGCAACGATCAGCAGCTCGTAGTTTTCGTAATCCGTCGTCTTCAGAAGGGTTGTCACGCAGCGACGGATGCCATCCGGATCGCGGCCCAGCACGGCGATGGTCACCTGTGGGCGGCGCGCATGGTGGTATCGCAGACGCCACGGGCCGAAGCGGGTCCTCTCTA
>Ga0157359_1001357_pt1 | contig 9961 bp, 10 predicted proteins | sample AttcapACBM3_FD_111482 | JGI IMG/M metagenome (GOLD analysis project Ga0157359, IMG submission 111482) | Fungus gardens microbial communities from leaf cutter ant in Botucatu, State of São Paulo, Brazil - Atta capiguara ACBM3 | ecosystem: Host-associated > Fungi > Mycelium > Unclassified ...
AATCTTATCTAATTTAGTTATTTAACTATTAATTTAGTTAGTTAATTCAAAAACTATTTATTTTGTAAGAACTTTAATTAATTTAACATTCAAATGCAGGGTCTAATTAATTAATTAATTTCAATAAAACTTGGTTAACATCCCAAAATGTCCAATTAAATAAATTTAAAGTCCTGTTATCTTTTACAGTGTCAAGTAAAAGCTAGATTTAAAATCTAAATCTAAATCTAAATCAAAAAAAAATTTTAACTATATAAGTTTCTATAAGTATCTATAATTAGTTTAATCTTTTAAGGGTTTATTTGTTTCTGGTGAAACAGGATTATTTGGTTATTTAGAGCAAGAATATCTATTACATTTTAATTTCTTCTAAATTTATCATTTAATTTGATTTGAGAACCAATACTTCAGGTTACCACTCCAAAGGTAACAAACAAACTGAATGTACAAATCAGACCCTCAAGCAATACCTCTGTGTATATTGTAATTACTAACAAGACAACTGGTCTGAGCTCCTATCTCTTGCAAAGTTCTCTTATAATAATGCTTCAAGTGCTACTACCAGTGTTTCTCCATTCTTCACTAATAAGGGATATCATCTGAATATTACCATTTACTCTAAATGCAATATTGCTTCCTCCTAAGCCCATAACTTTGCTATAGATCTTGATGAATTATAGAGTACTCTTAAAATTAAAATCTCTACAGCCCAACAGCATTATCAGAAATCCACTAATATACAATGTTCCCCCACTCCTGATTTCAAAGTAGATGACAAAGTTTTTGTCAAGGCTCAGTTTTTCAGAACCACTCAGCCTTTAAAAAAGCTTTCCAAAAAGTATCTCAGACCTTATGAAATCATTACCTGGCCTAGTACTCTATCATTCACTCTTTGTCTCCCAGAGTCCATGCACTCTGTTTATCCAGTTTTTCACATGTCTATATTTAAACCCACCATATTCAATTCTTTCCCCAAGAGAATATAACCAGCCCCTACACCAGTTATAATCAATGGGGAACCCAAATATAAAATTTCTTGGATAGTGGACTCTAAAACTAATTGCCAATGGGTATGCAAGCTTCTGTACAAAGTGATCTGGCTAGGGTATGAAGACACTAAAGACAAATCTAAGTAGATCCCCACATCCAAGCTCACTCATGCCACTGACTTGGTATCTGATTTCTATATCACATATCCCACCAAGCCTAGTCCACTCTCTTTGTCCTAATCATGCTGTTGCATATGTCCCCTGCCTTCATGCACTTCTAACAGAGATTTCTTTTATTATTTTCTTAGTATATTCTATCCATTTTCATTTAACCTTAGCTTCTGTATACTCTTAATAAGGTTTCTTTTCAAGCTTTCAGACTTTTTATTTTTATTTCTGTCTTTTAATTTTCTTACTCACACAATATAGGCACAACAAGAAACAAAATAAAATTTAAATCTAAACAAAAAACAAAAACTATACACTAACAGGAGGCAAACAATAAAGTTTTCTCCTTCTGATTTTTCCTAGGCCCATTCTTGGACCCCTCATCATCATCTCCATCTTCTTCTTCATTCTTCTTGTTACTATCCTATAGATCCTCCTTCAAACCCCACCTCTGTTTAACAGTGGCCCCAATCCTTACTAATTAGGCCATGTTCTTCTCTTGGCCCTCCACCAAGTCTTAGAGGGACTTCTCTATGCTGCAGTACTCTTCCATGAGATTCTGAAGTGCCTTTTCAATGGTACTTAAAACTCTGCCATAGGTAGGAATCATAGCCAGAAAGTTGGTATTAATATGGAGTTTATACCACTGCTTAAGAGTGATACACCCAGTATATGTGAGGAAACAACCAAAAAAAAGAAGGTTAACAGGGGTAAAAGAAAACAAAAAGCTCTGCACTTACCTTGAGTGGTATACCAGGCAATCCTGCCTGGTGCTCACACACCTCTCACAGGGTTAACACCTACTATTTTGACTACAGTGTACTTTTCTGGTTGCTTTCCTTTAGCCTTCTTGAAGGGCCATCACCCCTTCTTGTCTTCTGAGGTAACCTCCTCGCATTTAAATCTGTGGCCAGAGAACCTTCAGTGCTCCCAAAAGGGCAGTATCCTCTGCTAATACTTTGTTCCAGAGTTGTTAAAGATACTCTATCCATTTTCTTTTTTCTTTCTCTTCTACAAGCCTCTGCTTCTCAGCTTTTCTCTTGCTTTCTGAGTAGCATGCTCAACATGGTGGGTCTCTGCTACCTCTTCCAAGCAGGTCTGAAGCCATTGCTGCTCTTCAAACATCTTGGTGTTATTTTGGAAAATGTTGGAGGGAATAGGGAAAAACATGACAATATAGAAGAAAGGCAAAAAAATTTTCTTTTCTGTTTATGTATTGTTGATCTAGGCACAATCATGGGGTTCTTTGGATAAACTCAATAGGACTTCAAAGGCTCAGTCTTGAAGGGGGGATACTGTTATATACCAAGTCTACCCATCTGAAAAATACATCCCCATAGTGATTTTGCTTTTCCAACATCTATCATACAAGCCTGTCTTCTACAACAGCCACATTTCTTGCAACATACCCTTGCTGTAGTGATGCAACAATCTGGATATTCTATCTTTCATAACAGGGATACTTCTATTCAACTTGGTCTTCTATAGCAGAGTCATACTCCTGTCAGTGTCTTGTCACTGAAACCCTGAGCATCTTCTATAGTTCTTTCTTGTATATAAGACTAGTAGTTACACTGTAATTTGCTAGTCTGATAGTTAACAAAGATAACTCTTATTGAACTCAATCTCCAGTATTCAACAGCAACACACTAATCAGTACTCACTCCTATCTTAAACTTCTTCCTTCTATTTGAAGTTGTGACCATGTGGTTTGCATTTTTTAAGTCCTCCTCTTTCTCTCATATATCATGTTCTGCCATAAATCTCTTTTACCATACCAAATACTTGACCACTCCTCTTATTATTCTTTTGTTCAAGATTTTCTCTATTTTACATTCTTCTACTCCCTCTACTTCCACTGGTTTTGCTTCTTCTACCTTTTGCCCTCTTACTTGCTCCCTATATTATATTATTCAACTTACACTTACATTCACTACTAGTGTCAAGATCGTTGACAGTGGACTTTATTTTATTTTCTCTTTTCATTTTATTTTATCTTTCTTTTCTTTTTCCTTTTTATTTTTCTATTTTTAGAACAACCCAGGTTAGGGTTTATCAGTCACGCTGTCACATCAGTCAAAAATTGATGGCGTAGTCACAAGACTGATCACAGAACTTAGGAGAATAAAGTAGAAGGTTCTGGAACAAAGTGACGTCATACAGCATGGACAATACATGCTGGCCTCATGTTATACTCATGGTCGTTTAGGGTAGGATGCACAGTAGCTAGCACAGACCATGGGTAATAGTATATAAGGTAGACTACTTTGTATTAGGAACTCTATTGAGTTCTCTTGTGTCACTCAATACAAGAGTTAGTTCTTTGCTTAACACTTTGAGCATTGAATCATAACAACTAGATGGATTCTCATTGAAGTTGGTAATCATAGTTTGACTGCATTAGTGGATCTTCAATACTGTATGGACCAACATATTGCTCCACCAATTTCCTTGCCAGCCTTTTTTTGAATACCAAGTCTTTTGTACTCAGCATTACTTTATCACCTTTCTTCCACTCCTCCACTTCTTTTCTTCCTCTATCTGCTTGTCATTTTATCTCTTCCTGTGCTTTTCTTAATGCCACCCCTGTTTCTTCTTGTACCTTCTTCATCCTTTCTACAAACTCTGTCACTTTCTCCACTTTCCCCTTTTTCCTGATGTCTGTTCCCATCCTCAGTTCTCTTCCATAATTTACCATAAACAGAGACATTTTTGTTGCTGAATGTATCTTGTTGTTAATTGCAAACTCTACTGACACTAACTATTCCAGCCAATCTTTTTGCCTATGATCAACAAAGAACCTAAGATACTGTTCTAGCTTCTGGTTCATTCTTTCTGTCTGACCATCCATCTGTGGGTGGAATGCTGTTGGCAGCTTTGTTTCAATTCCCAACATCCAATTCAACTCTTTAGTCAGCTCTGCCACAAACTGTGGTCCTCTATCTGATACCACACTCTCCAGTAACTTATGTAATTTCCACACATTGTCCCTAAACAACCTTGCCAATTCTTCTGCTAATGTTCCTTTTGTTGTTGCCACAAAGTGAGTTATTTTGAACAATCTATTGCAGACTACTAGAATTGCATCTTTTCCAGCTACCAATGGAAACTTCATAATAAAATTGACTGTCATATATATCTATGGCTTCTCTGGTACTTCATTCAACTTTAACTTCCCCATTACTGTTTCCATTCTATTCTTCATCCTCTGACACATATCACATCCATCTACATATCTTCCTATATTTCTTGTCATTTCTGGCTACCAATAATTTCTTGTCACTAGCTCTGTTGTTTTCTATCTTTCTCCATGTCCAGCTACTGGTATATCATGATGCAGCCAAATTATTTCTATTCTCAACTCTTCATCCTTTGGTATGTACACTTTTCCTTCCTTCAACACCAATTCTCCCTCTATCTGCCATTCATATTTTCACAATACTTTTACTGTCATCTTCTTCATCTCTTTTACTACTCTAACTACTTTTTCATCTTTACTCCTAGCTTTTTTTATTTTCTCCACTATTTCTACTTCAGGTCCTTCTAGTACTACTTTAGCTAAACTACAAATCCAATAATCTTTAATAAATACTTGATTCTCATTGTCCTTTTCTACTCCTACTTTTTAGTCTGGCCTCCTACTTAATCCATTTGCCTTCTCTATTTTGGTTCCTGGAACATGCTTTAAGATAAAGTCAAATCTTAATAAGTAAAGTGTCCAATGAGCTTGTCTCCTATTTAACTTCTGTGCTTTCATGAAATATTCTAAGCTTTTATGGTCAGTCCAGACCTTAAACTTGAACTTTGCACCTTCCAATAAATATCTCCAATTTTCCAATCCTCTTATTACTGCCAACATTTCTTTGTTATGAATTTCATAGTTTCCCTCTGTCTCATTTAGAGATTTTGAGAGGAAAGCTACAGGCCTTTATCTTCCATCTTTATACTCTATAAATAATACTCCTTCTATTGCATAATCTGATACATCTACTTCCATTCTTATTTTTTGTCTAAATCTGGTGCTGCTAATACCAGTTCTTTTGTAAACCTTTTTAACTCTCTAAATGCCTTCTCCTATCTCTCTGCCTATTCCCACTTCTGGTCTTTTTTACTATATCATGCAAAGGCCTGGCTATTATTGCAAAATCTTTGATGAACTGCTAATAATAGTTGATAAGTCCTAAAAACTTCTGTATATCTTTAACTCCTTTTGGAGTTGGCCAGTCCAATACTTCTTTTACCTTCTCTTCTTCCATTTTGATCTTCTCAGATCCAATTACCACTCCTGAGAATCTTATCTTCTTCACCTTCCACTTGTATTTCTCTAGTTTCATATATAAATTATTCTTTGCCAACCTCTTCACAATCTCTTCTACCAACTTTTCATGTTCTTCTTCTTCTTCCATCCCAATAATTATATCATCGATAAAACTTGCCATCTTCCTAGTATTAATGAGATCCTATAGAATTTCATTCATTATAGTCTGAAAAGTCACAGGTAAGTTTGTTAGTCTAAAGAACATCACTATTGGCTCAAATGATCCCTCTGGTATTGTGAACACTACCTTCCACTCATCTCCTTTCTTTATTCATACATTATTATAACCCCATCTCAAGTCCATCCTTGTAAATACTTTCTTGGTACCTATGTTTTCTATAATATCTGAAATTAAAAATAAAGGGTAATCATTTTTATAGCCTATTCATTTAGATACCTATAGTCTTATACCATACACTTCTTTCCATCCTTCTTTCCTACAAAAAACACTGGTGCCATTTAAGGTGACTTCAAAAGCCTAATATACCCTTTTCTCAATTGTTCTGAGATGAACTCATGTACCTCTTCCCTTTCCTCTCTTGACAGTGGATACACCTTCCCCTTTTTTAGTACAAACCCTTCCTTCATGTCAATAGCATAGTCCCATAGTTTTCTCATAGGCATCTGTTTGCTGGCCTTTCTTCCAAAGACCTGGATCTACTTGTGGAAGCATTCTGGTACCAGCTTTTTTGCCTCTGCCTCTAACTTCACTGCTTTCTCTTCATTATCCCAGATTTTCCATTTCTCTGCTACTCTTTTTACTTCTATCATCTTTTCTTTCCTAGGTTTTTTTCTTTTCTCTCCTTCCTTTTTCTGTTCTTTTTCTTTTTCTCCTTTTCCTCTTTCTCTTTTTGCTTCTGCCAATCTGACTTCCCCTACTTTGGCCTCTACTGCTTCCTACATTTGTCTGGATATCTTGTTATTTTTACTTCTCCTGTCCTTCAGTCAATTTCTGGATTGTGGCATACAAGCCATGGTATTTCCAAAATTATATTCCACTTCTGCCCCCCTATCATATCTATTTCCATCCTCTCCTTATGTTCTTGATAACAAATATTGACATCCACTGTATGTTTTATCAGTCCTTCCTTGTTGAACATTCCATCCACATTTTCCATATAAATTGGTTTTTCTATCCTTTTTAACTTAAACTTCTACTTTCTTGCAAACTCTGAGCTCATCACTAATCCCATAGCCCTACTATTCAACAATGCTTCTACCATTACCCCTTCTTTCATATCAATCCTCTCCAGTCCAATTTTCACTGTCATTTCTCTTAATATGTCTCTATTGTTTAAGTTGCAGTAGGATATATTTATATTTTCCATTACTCTAGAAAGTATTGCAAACCTATTATTATTAAGACCTAATCAAAGACTATTAAATCTCCCTTCCCATTTAAATTGCTCTGTCTATTATTATGATTGTTCTTAAATTCCATCCTCTTCTCTTGGCCCATAATTTATCTCCTACAATTTCATGCTAGATGGCCAAATCCTCCACAACTATAACAGTTCCTCTCCCTATTCACATCTATGGCATATTGGTTGCATTGTACAAACTCTGCTCTCTGATTAGGATACACCATTACTACATTTGTCTTTTCCACTCTTCTATTGGAACAGACACTGCTGGTACCTGCTGTTGAGGAATCTCCTATCTCCTAGGCCAAACTTGAGATTGTGACAATTGCTGCCTAGGTGCCTCTGCACTGTTTAACCTTGGAGCTTGTAGCCCCTATTCTCATTGTCCTCTCAATCTCTCTTCCTCTCTCCTACTTTCCCTCCAGTTTCTGTCCAAAGTAATTATCCTATTATACCATTGTTCAATTGAGAATGACTACTGTTCTGACTCCATGAGTCTTTGGTATATAAGTCCATTCATTTCTCACTTGAATTCCTTTACTAAGGGCCTTCCTTTGTACTTACTTCCTCTTGCTGCTCTCCTAAATTCCTGAACAAATTCCTTTATTATCCTTCCTTCTTGCTCCAACCTTTTCAATTTCACTACCTTGACTGTTTCCTCATCTTCTTTCTCAAACTTCTTCTTTATATCTGCCAAAAATTGCCTTGCTGTTTTATATTCTAATAACCCCCCTTCTAGATCTTCCAAAATATTCTCCTTCCATACATTGGCTAACTTTCCTTGCACATATGACAATATCTACTGAATCTGTTCTTCTACCACTACTCTTCTCATCTTCATTCTGATGTACAACTTACATGCTGTAATAAAATCTAAGACTTTTCCTAGAGTCCCATCAAACACTTATAACTTTGCCACTTCTATGCTTGTTCCTCCTCCTCCTCCTTATGCTGCCAATAAGGCCTGGAGTTGTGCCTGGAGTGCTGCAAGCTGCTCCTGTTGTTGTTGAGCTAAAAGCTTGTAGTTAATTAAGCCATGTTGACTCATGGTGTATGGTGGTGATAATAATGATAGTGTGAGAGGCAGTGGGGTGGGTGGTGGTGTCTAATGTGGGAAGAGAATAGACCCTATATTAGACTCACTCTCTGAATTGTATTCTGAACTTGATGCTATCTCTGTAAGTGCTAGTAGGCTCTCTTCTTGTTCTACCTTACACTATCTACTGACTATCTTTTATCTACTACCCTAAGAGAAGAGTATATGATTTTGGTCTAAGAAGACCGTTCTACTCTAAGCAAGATCTTAAGGATGCCTGCTGTTCTTCTGTATAAACAGCTCACAAGTGGAGCTATAGTACAGAGCTACTAAGCAAAAGAGGTATGTAGCACATTTACACAAGATAATGTCTGAAAAGCACTAGTAGGCTTTGGTACAAACAAATGGCCAAGCTTTATCTACTTAGCTAGTATACCTCTTAAGCCTAGGGTCCAGCTATATCTTCTTGACTAGAAAGTGGTGTTGCTTCCTAGTTGAGAATGATAAGAGAGTAAGAAAAGAAAAATAGAGAGGATTCTGTATTGGACAGTCTCAAGAGATGGAATCAAGTTCTAATGTTATAAACTCAAGACCTTAGGGTTGGTCAAACAAATGAACCTTGTATTGGGTTAACACAAGAGAACTCAATAGAGAACACTATATTGTCTATCTTATATACTACTGGCTCATGGTTTGTAGCCTGCCCTAAATGACCATGTGTTTGCCTTAAAGTTAACATATGTTAAACCTACTATATAACATCACCATACTAGAACCTTCTATGTTCTTCTACATGACTGTGATAGTATGATATGACTATGACATCACACTAGACCCTACTTCTAAATCTCCAAGCATAGAAAATAAAGAAAAAGAAAAAGAAAAGAAAAGTGGGAAGAAATTGAATAAAGTCCATCATCTTCAACTCTGACACTTCATGGACTTTTACCCCTGGTGTGAATTACACCTGACAGGTCTACTGCTCACCTAGCAGATCCTAGTGAGTCAGTGATAAGAATAATGTGTTCAATGGCCATGCTAGTAGCCTTAGCAATGTCCAGTCTTATGGAAAACAGCTCAGTATCAGGAGCAGTTGTTCTACCAGCTAGGGCCTTGGAAGATGATATCTGTTGGCCCAAGTTCTAAATATGCACAGCAGAGACAGTCTGCATGTGTCTAAGGAGTATAATACTTGCATCAATGACAAGAAAGGAAGAGGCCTTAAGATAAAGATGGTCAAGAGGTTGTAGGTCAGTTTTGCAATCTCTGAGGCTTGAGTAATTGCAAGGGTGGATGGAGACACAATTGGAGAAGCTTTCTAGCAGCCTACAACCTAGGGTGGCCTTAGCATGTAAGAGATCAAAGCATTCTGTAAGATTAAGTAAAGAGGCTTCAGTATCCAAGAGAGGGCCTTTCAAACGAGCACACTGGGTGTCATTTAAAAGGACAAGGGACTGTGGGTGAGGAGGAGTGCCCTTGGAGTGTTTGGCACTAAGTAGAGACATTAGTGCATATTGTGAGGGAAGAATAGCAGTCCTGAGACAGGACTGCTTTACCAGCTTCTTGAGATGAAGATGAATGGGAATGAGACCTGCCAGAGCCTCAATTCCACCAGTAAGAGAGGTGCAAAATGCACCAAGGATCTAAAGAGCAGCCTTGTGCTGCATAGCTGCTAAAAGCGACACCTGGGCCTTGGTAGGAGCCCCAACAAAGAACCATAGTCTAAAGCCATAAGTAGCAATAGGAACAACACAGGAGCAATAGAGGAGGCATTTCTGAAGTGGAAGAAGGCCTCTAGATGAATTTCCAAGCATTCCCATTACTTTTACCGTTGAAAGTACCTTGGTAGAATAGTACTGAACATGTTCCTTGAAGGACAGGCGCCGATTGAAATAAAATCCCAAGTATCTCCAGTATGTCTTGGGTTTGAGAGTAGGGGCACCAATAGCTGAGAGGTCCAGCTCCGGGTTCAAGTCATTATGTGCCCTAGAAAAATGAAAGATCTCTGACTTGTCATGCTCCATGACCAAGCCAAACGTCACCATCAAGTCTGTAACTACTCTATAGCTACTATAAAGCTCTGGCA
>Ga0157359_1001358_pt1 | contig 9953 bp, 7 predicted proteins | sample AttcapACBM3_FD_111482 | JGI IMG/M metagenome (GOLD analysis project Ga0157359, IMG submission 111482) | Fungus gardens microbial communities from leaf cutter ant in Botucatu, State of São Paulo, Brazil - Atta capiguara ACBM3 | ecosystem: Host-associated > Fungi > Mycelium > Unclassified ...
AAGGCATACACATGGTTGTTTAGGGTAGGCTAGAAATAGCTCGCACAGACCATTAGGTATTTGTATATAAGGTAGACAATCCTGTACAGAGTTCTCTATCAAGTTTTCTTGTGTTAACCCAATACAAGGTTTACTCTCTTAACTAACCCTAAGGTTTTGAGTTTGTAACAATTACAAACTATCACACAACATAACATTATATTACATATTCCATAGTCATAGCTACATAATTGTTACAATTCAAAAATCTTAGGATTAGTTAATAAGAAGAACCTTATATTGAGTTAATACAAGAGAACTCAGATGGTCTGTGCTCTACTTCTTTAGCCTACTCTAAATGACCATGTGTTAGCCATAAGTCAACATATGTTATGTATATTGTATGACATCATTGTTCTTGAATCTTCTACTATGTTTCCAGTGACCATGTGACTATGTGATCATTACTGTGACAATGTCATGTGACATGTGACATGTGTGACACATAAGAATGTTAGCTACTATGTACTATTCTTTAGTCTAATAATCAACTTAGACTATACTATACTTATACTAAGTACATATAAACTTTTCTTTCTAAAATATGACTATACAATAAGTTAGACTAGATACAACAATCCTCCTGTCAGAGTTGTAAATATGAGACTTGGTTTTATTTTATTTTCCATTTTATTTTATTTTCTTATTTTATTTTCTTGTTCTCTTTTCTTTTTCTTTATTTTAGATATAGGCAAAAAGTATAATGTAATATCATGCATGATGGTCATATAAGTCACAAAGTGTGACATCTGTCCCAGGGTGGTCACCTATGTCACAGTCACATGTCACACAATCACATATCACAAAGAAGAATATAAAAGGTTCTAAAATAGATAATGTTATATAGCATAGTAATAGTATACTGATCTTATAGAAAGTATATGAACTTTAGAGTAGGTTAGATATAGTATGTACATAGACCACATTTTTTTTTATTCCAACAATTTATTACATGAAGCATGAGGACAGGCTGTAGTAACTACATTATAACTATATACAAAGAAAGCAGACTAATATGAAGAAGTAAACAGGAAGAAAAAGAAAAGAGATAAAGAACAAATCAAAACTAGACTAGAGAAAAAATATATAATTAATTATGATGACTATTCATGACTGATAAAGGAAAATTGTCAGTAAATGCAAATGCACTCAGGTTGGCTACCAAGAACATGACAAAGTGGCCTAAGGAGTCTCTTCTTGGATTCTAGTATCCATTAAATCTATCACACTTATGAAGAATGTGATGTCTTGATTCAATGGGATATAATTTGCATAAACATTTAAACTCCTCCCTAGAAAAGAATCTAAGTCTATACTTGCTAGTTAGAGCATAATTGGTTATTGCTCTTGAAGCACATACACACAGAGAATTTGAATGGCCAAAGACTTTGAGCCAAGACCCTCCTTTGGTGTAGGATGGTTCAATGATGTTGTTGTCATCATCAAACAAGTCAAGGAATTGTTTTCTCTTGAGGTTTAACACTTGGAATGTCATCACATTCTCTTTTCTTGCTAAAGTCCCAAGATGTTTTGCAAGGAAATAATAGAGAAGAATTGAAGGCCTTTGATTCTTTGTCAACCATTTTGTGAGAAGACCAATTGAGATGGCTAGGGCATTCCCAGAATTCAATGGAATTGTCTTGATGTTGTAAGAAAAACTTTCAAAGTTCAGTGAGTATGGCTACTGAATGAACTTGGAAGGGATATAAAGAGGGGTCAAAGATTTTCTTGGCTGCATAAATAGAGTTGGTGATGATGATGATCTTGGAAATGCTATCACAATTCGAGGCTTGGTTAATACTGTACCTAATAGCAAAGAGCTCCACTTCGGTACTAGTGATGTGAACCACATGATGGACAGTCTTGGTAGTGGGGTTATTGTATGTGTGCATATGCAATATAAATATAGCAATGTTATTTTTGATGCTGGCATCTGTGACAATGATGGTGGTAGAGAGAAAGTCTGACAACTCGATGATTATGTTGTCAAGTTGTTGAGTGTGGGTTTTATCACCATTCTGTTTGCTATGTAGATTAAATACTAATTGATTTGAGAAATTGTCAATAACTCTATGACCAGAAAAAAGTTCAGAATAAAGAGGAGTAAAAGAAGGGAAATTTTCATTAAACCTGTTGTCCATATCTACTAAGTGTCTTTTGATAAGGGAATACTGACATCTAGTGAGGGAGTCAAGTGAGGCAGGATGTTGAGATGTGGATACACTATGGGGCAACTTCATGAGTGAATGGATGAGGTGGTTAGGAGAAAGTGTGTATGCTCATAGTTGCAATCTTCTACTAAGCTTCTGGAAATGGAGTTTAATGGGTATAGGTCCTGCAATGGCTTCAATACTGAACAACAAAGAGGTTTTGAAAGCTTCCAAGATCCATATGGCGGCTCTTCTTTGCATTTTCCCCAGTATTTTCAAATGATATAACATGGGAGCATGATTGTAGAACCATATCTGAAATCCATATAGCACAATGGGGAGAACACAAGTCCTATAGAGAAGGCATTTTTGTGTTGGATTGATGCCTCAATTTGAATTACTGGGAATCTTCATACACTTGACCATAGACATTGCTTTGTTGGAGTAAAAGTCAACATGTTGATAAAATGATAGCTTTCTGTCAAATATGAAGCCCAAGTATTTCTATGTGTTTTTGGGTCATAGGATGGTACCTCCAATAGAGGAAAGGTTGAGAGGAGGAGGGTTGAAGATGCCTTGAGATCTGTTAAAATGAAATACTTCAGTTTTGGAATGCTCTACTATGAGACCAAACTTTTTGAGCAAATTTGAAATAACATTGTAACTACAAAAAAGGTGGCAGTTAGACATGTAGAGTAATTTGCTCTGGGAAATGAAGAGTCCATCATCAACAAACAAAATGATAGAGATGGGGATTTTGAGATTTTTTAAACATTTTTCTAAAATGTAGAGAAGTAAAGAAAGATAAAGTGCTGATAGAATAGGAGAGAGTATAGAGCCTTGGCCAACACCAACATTAACATCAAATAAAGGGGAAGTGAAATTGTTCCAGGAATAGTTCATCTTTCTGTCCATGAGATAGTTAGCAAAGAATGAGACAATATGGTTGTTGGACCCTACTTTCTTTAGAATGAAAGTAAGGAGGCAATGGTTTAGGGACAGAAAGAACTGCATGATATCAAAAGCAAGTGTACTTGTTGACAGATTCTTAACCCAACCAGACTGAATAATGTGTGTAAGGACCATACCCATATCTGTTGTAGATTTGAATTTCAAACCCCCTAGTTGATTTGGATAAATGAAATTGTTTGACATGGTAAGGAATTGAAGTCTTTTGCCAATGACTTTTTTGATCAATTTGCCCAACGTATTGAGTAGGATGATCAGCCTAAATGATTTAAGGGAGTCATATGATTGCTTATTAGGCTTGGGGATGACTACTGTCATAGATCTTTTGAAATGAGATGGCCAGAATCCTAAATCAATACAAGCATTAGTGATGCTGATGATATTGCTTAAATAGCCATCATCTTTGAGAATGGTTTTGAGGTGACTCTATGACAACTTATCCAGTCCTAGTGTAGAGGAGTTATTGCAGTTAGTAATGGCACTCTTGAATTCTTCTTTGGAAAACGGGGTCCATGAGAAGGGTGACTTGTCAGTGACTTTATCAAGGATGTTGATGTTGACTTGACGATAGAGAACAGTGTTGAATGTTGAGTGGAGTGCATTCAATAGGTCATTGATGGTTAGACACAGTTGGTCATTATACTTGATAGCCTCAATGGCTGGTAACTTGTGTTTATTGACCCAGCTCATGAGTTCCCAAGGTCCTTGTCTTTTGTTGGTGATTTCTTGGATTTTGAGATCAAAGAAGGACTACTTGGTATTTTTGACCATTTTCTTAAATGTCTTCTAGTCTTCAAGGCTTCTAGATGTCCTATAATTCCCCAGGAATCGATTACATTCCTCAGTCCACCAGCTCTTGGAATGTCTTGTGATATTGACTAGCTTCAAATTCTTATTCCATGCATGTTCAATATTTAAAGCGAGTGTGTTGACTATATCTTCTAGTTTGTTGATGATGGATAAGTTAGAGATATCTAGATTCTTGATAATGGATGAGACATCCTTGATGAACGATGCTTTCTCTTCACTGTTTTTCACAATAGAGAACTTGGATAAATTAACGTTTTCTTCCATGATAGAGATAGAAACAGTGAGGAGGGCATAGTTAGAGGTGAGACACCAATCAGAATAGATTGAGTGGCTGTTGAGTTCAGTCAAACCACTTTGCAGGAACATTAAGTCGGTGACTGAGTTCAACTTGCTAGCAGTGTCTGAATATCTAGTAGGGACAGAATTAGTGGGAACTGACAAAACTAAGTTAAATGAATCTGCTATGATAATAAGATTGTTACTAATGAAAGAGTGATGAGGAAAAGATGGGTCCCAAATACTATCTCAAATATTAAAATTGCCAGTCATGATGAGAAGGTTTTGAATGTTTGCCTCAAAATCCTTGAGATACTTTAAGGCAGAGTGAGAAGAATCAGAGTAAATGTTCATGATCCAAAAATTATTGTTATTGTTAAAGAAGGAAACAAGAAGAATATCCTTGTGATTAATAATGTCTTTGCAAAGTGAAAATCAAAGAGATGAGATTCTGATGTTTACATATATAATAACTTTAGAGGAGTCATTCACTGAATTGGATTCTCTAGCAAAGGTAAGCTAGTTTGAGTGGTTGGGAATGCCTACCAAAGGAATGCCTTTACAGTTCTTAGAGCTGGGAATAGACCTAATAGTTGTCCAAGATGGCTCTTGGATGAAGATAACATTAAAGTTGTGATTGACTTTGAGTATGGTGTTGATAATGAAGTTATTCTTTCGAATTTTTTGAGAGAAGATCTTCAAGTCCTTCACAATCATATTGTGTTACTGTTCACAGCTGAACAAGTTGAGTTTTTCCAGTTATCCCAAATTTTGATGTATTCTTTAAAATGCCACTCTTTGTTGAATCTGTGCTTCCAGAATGGGCATTCATTTGAGTTGGCTTGGTGGTTGCCTTTGCAGTTCAAGCATTTGAATGTGTGGGGGCATGGATCACCTTTCTTCATCTCTAGTCTAGGGAGATTATTTTTTTGTTAGCTTTGTAGCACCATACATAATGCTGGTGGTGGACTGTTTGGTGAGACCCATTGCACTTGACACACTTGGCCCCCTGGATGTGACAAACACCTGCTGTATGTCTCTACTTCCAACAGTTCTTACACTGCAGGACATCTGGGTTCATATTAGCACCACATACTGTAGCAATAAAACTTCCCACATTGAAACATCAATTGATGATAGTTTTGGCCTTGGAACCATTTTGAGTATCCCAGATGTCGATCCAGATGATGGCCATGTTAGATTTTGGTGAGACTTTGATGACTCTGGGCCTGGAGGCAAGGATGATATCATTAAAGATGTGGTTATTCTTGAGAATTTTCTTGATGTCTTCAGGCAAGATGCATATGTTCAATTGTTCGTTTAAGAACAGAATTCCTACAATCTTAAGGTAGGATTTCAATTGGGGGAGTCAAGGGAAGGAGACTTGATCACCATCATTAAGAAGTGAATTCTTGATGCATTTCTTGATTTTCTGTAAATCAGAGAGAGAAGCAATGTTATTAGTAGAAGTGATGATTCTTTTGTCATCAATATGTATGAAGTCAGCTAGAATATTTGACTTAATGGATTTAAGTGCATGGTTAATGCTGTTGATGTGAGAGTTCACATCCTTGATGTATGTATAAGCTGCTTCCTTGTTCATGGGAACAATGATCTGTTGGTGAGAAGGGTCCTTAGTGGTCATATTAATGTGAGGCTTGGATTTGCTCTCACCACTGTTAATGATCTTTTGGACTTGGTTGATTTTGTAGTTTTGGGAATATCTCTTTGATCTTGAGAGTGTTCATTATTGTGTTGGGGTTTTGGGGTTTAGAAGAGGCCTGGGCATATGACTTCTTTTGAAAGTTATCACTCTTCTTGAAAAATTTGGAAATCTCATTGACTTCCTTGGATATCTTTGCTGGGATGGGTGGAGGAAGTGGAGAGATGTAAATAGGTTTAACAGTCTCCTTACTCTTGTTATTGACCAGAGCTTTGGGGGTCTGTGGGTTAAATTTGGATTTTATTTTGTTTCTGAACGACGTCTTGGAGTCATTCATATAAGGACTGTCCCAGTGTGAGTCATAGACAGCAGAGAGGAATTCCCATACCACTTTGCCAATGCTATTAATGTTACTATCAATAATAGATTTATCTTTGATGTATCTCCCCATTCTATGAAGGGAATCTTTGATGTTTTTAATATCAGATGCCAAGTATTCCATGGATCTGTGCAAGGAGACTGCATGGAATTTGCCATCCCAAGACTCCAGGTCCAGAGCCTGATTGTTATGGAATGCTTTAGACACTAACATTTTTCTTTTTCTTTTATCTATTTTTCTTGATTTTATATTTCTTTTCTTTTTTATTTTTAGTGACAATGAAGAGGCATGTGACATTGCAGTCACATGACATGTCACATGATATAACATCATATGCATAGAATGTAGTAGAAGGATTTGGAAGATAATGTCAGAACACATATATACAACATAGTGGCCTTGAGTAAGAAATGAGATGGACATGAGGATGTAGCACAGACTATGTGTACTTTGTATATATAGGACTCTAATTTAGCAGAGACTCCTTGTCAAATTCTCTTGTGAACTTCCCACTCTATATCCTACTGAGAAATTTACTCGTTCATGTTATCATTTGTTATTGTGATAAGTGGTTGCCACAACACTGATCAATATTGTAGCTCAACTGGACATTGAACACATTGTTGCCAGATGGTAAGCTTGAGGCCAGGTCCTTGTTGTAATCACATTGATAACATGTGTTATTAGTGTTATCAGCCACCTTGCTGACTTGACCATTCCTTCCTTTCTGGGATGTATACTCAACCTGAATACTACTAACAGAGGTGACAGGTTCATCTTCCTCCATCTTGTCACTATCCCTCTTGACATGTATGTGGTATTCCTTATCACATTTACTCAAAGAAATTGATGGGGATCTAGGTCTATGTGCACTCAGTGCTAAGGAGCAACCTCTCACCTTGTCAAAGTTGTCACCTATATCAAAGAGATTGTCTAAAGGGTCAACAACCATGTTAATATTTTGAGTCAAAGCCATATTATTAGTAGTAGAGCATATAGTTGTAGTAAAAAGTATTATATTCCCAAGTTCTCTAATAGATGCTACTATGCAAGATAGTGGTAAGAGAGAAAGAAAGGGATGACATTGACGACTTTAATAGAGAATTGTTATAATCTTAAGTCCTTAGAGTAAGACAAAAGAACAACTCTTGTATTGAGTAACATAAGAGAACTCGATAGAGAACTCTTCTACAAACGAATCTACCTTATATAGTCCTACAGATGGTCCATGCTAAGTACTGTGCACTCTACCCTAAACAACCATATGTAGTCCATGAGGCCAACATGTGATGTCCATGTTGTATGATGTCATCTGTTCTCAAATCTTCTTCATAAATTCTCCCAAGTCTCGTAATCTGTCTTGTGACTATGCTATCAGGTGACTGATGTGATGGTATGACTGATCAACCCTAACCCTAGTTGTTCTAAAAATAGAAAATAGAAAAATAAATCAAGTCCACCTTCTTCGATCTTGACAGGAATGTTCCTTTGAGGTAAATATATGATAGACCATAGTTTGTAGTATATAAAGTAAATTAACTTATATTACTTAATACAAAAGTCATCTTTTGTTTTTATCCAAGGACTTAAGTTATAATACCTCTATTGAAGCTAAGGTTGTCTTACTCCCAATCTGTGTTGTAACAATTATCAACTAAAACAGTCAATAATATACCAAGTAGTCTTATAATGAAAGAGTCTTATGGAATTTACAAGAGAACTCAACAAGGAGTTCCTGATATATTGCTATCCTATAGATACATGGCCTGTGCTAATAGTAAATAATCTTATCCTAATATCTATACATCAATTATGAGTATATACTCTATGAGGTGAACATGTTATAAACATACATCTTAATGTCATTTCTCCAGCCCCTCCTCCTATGTTCTAGGCCTATGACATTATGTCATGTGACACATCATGTGATCTTGGTCACATACCTCTTCATTGTCCAAGAAAAATAAAAATAAAATAAAATAAAATCAAAATAAAATATAAGGGTTCAAGTGTACCATGACAATTCATCTTCTGAGCTACCCATGAATAATTTCAGCAAGTATGAATTGCCCTTAACAATGTATATAAAGTTCTTTTTTTGACCCATTACTAAGTCTTGAGTTGTAACAAATTGAACTTCTAAGAGCCCATTATTGAGTCTTGGATAATGAGGTGTGAACTGTGTCTAGCAGATCATCACCTTCAGTATATAAGATAGACTATCCTGTAGTATAAATATAAACTCTACTCAATCCAAGTAGTATCTTCTGTTCAAACACTAGAACTTAAGTCATAAAAGGAGCCTTAGAAATCACTCTTCCAACTTAGAAATGTCCCAGTGAACTATGGGCAACTGTAAATAATCAAAGGTTCTTTGTTAGAAGTGATCTTATGATCTTCTTAATCCCATCATAGTTAGTATAGAGTCAGTACATCACATGTACAACTCCTTGTGGATGTGTTTTTGACTCCTAGTTATTATATTTCATGAGTGTGCTGCAAATTGCTCAGTCACTGTAATGCTGTGCTGCAGTAGCACTCACTTCGTCATTGTAATCCTTCAGTTTGAGCATGGTTAATAATATTCTTCAGATCCAAACACTGGTCTTTGGGTCAGGAAATATTTATACTGTACTTGAACAATTCTCTTCAGTTCTTAATGACATGCTCTGTGTTGGTCAGAGACGCACCCAGTGTATTCCTAAAAATGTGTGCTGGGTAAAACTCACACCAAGACTCGAATCCGAAATGCTGGTAGAACGACTCTCAGTGCCAGGCATGTACCTACCTACATATTTGATATAAGAGTTCCAATTTTCACTAGCACACTCATTAAACCCAATGCTCAGTATACTGCCAATGGAAAGAAGATTGAGATTGCCGTTGAGCAGATCGCTTCTAAATCCAGCTTGCAGCCAAGTGGAACAGTAGTTAATTCGGAGTTGCTCAAAGGATATCACAAATTCAAGTCAAGACGAAGGCTGAGTGAACTATGTTGGAATTCATGAAGCGGATGTCTGGTCCGGCTCCGCGAATACTATATGCTTCTTGGACCGATCACTACTTACCCGTCACATTAGCTCTTTGCAGTAGCCAAAGATTGAAGAGAGATCGGTCTGATATGAACCAGATCTTGTTACTCGTTAGAAGGTTTCCGACAGATTAGGCTCTCTTGAAGAGCCATCAGGTGACCGTGATACCAGAAATAGTTGACCATATTCATATTCATGGCACATGCCACCAGGAAGAAGACATCGCTTGAACAAAAATCTGGAAGCATCGAATTAATAGACCAGCGGTCGCAGTCCAGATTGGACGAAGGAACACGCTATTGCAACGAAAGCTCCTCGTGCTATTTCCTAGGACCGCTGCCATGATTGAGTACTAATTTGGTGACTTCCATTGCAACAATCGCTTATGGCGGTCGTGTTCTTTCCAGTATGAAGATGCAAGACATGTTGCGTTAACAATGCATCTATCTTGACAAAACGGGAAGAAATCGCCACTCAGGCTATTACTCATACCGACCCAGGTTCAAAACAATGCCCACCCACAACTCAGCACCAACGACTTAAGCAGGAGAATCATAGGTTAAACTCGATGGGTAGCATGTGCGAGTGTGCGCGGATCCGGAGATCACGAGGTATTTTGGCGTAATAACAACGCT
>Ga0157359_1001359_pt1 | contig 9951 bp, 8 predicted proteins | sample AttcapACBM3_FD_111482 | JGI IMG/M metagenome (GOLD analysis project Ga0157359, IMG submission 111482) | Fungus gardens microbial communities from leaf cutter ant in Botucatu, State of São Paulo, Brazil - Atta capiguara ACBM3 | ecosystem: Host-associated > Fungi > Mycelium > Unclassified ...
AGGAATTTGCTATAGTAGCTACAGCTTATATATATAATCACATATCTGTTAGACATCTCAAGTGGAAAACATCTCAGGAGATCTTCTTAGGTAACAAACCCAAAACATCATGCTTTCATGTCTTTGACTGTAGAGCCTATATGTTTCTCCCTAGTGAAGTTGATACTAACAAACTTACACCATATTCTAAATTGATAATATTTATTGGGTATGAGGACAATAGGAATCATTTTATGTGTCATAGACAAGAAAACATCATTTTCCACTCCACACATGCCATTTTTGATGAGAGACTTTTTCCTAAATGCACTGACTGTCAGACTTATGAAGTTTGGACTCAAGTTTCTTTTGATTTTTCTTTTGATTTTATTTTTCTTTTATTTTTATTTTTTTCTTTTCTTTTATCTTTAATCCTGGGAACTGGGGTTAGGGTTTTGGCATGACATCACTGTTACACCATCACAAGTTACATGACATGGTCACAGGTCACAAGGTAGCAATAAGAAGAAGAAGATTTTGGTTTTGGAAGGATAATGTCATTCAGCATGTATAACACATACTAATCTTAAGGTAAACACATGGTCATTTAGGGTAGGTTAAAGGAGTAGTAGCATGGATCATGGGGATTTAGCATATAAGATAGACAGTTCAGTACAGAGTTCTCTATTGAGTTCTCTTGTGTTAACCCTAATATAAGGTTCTATTCATTGATCAGCTTTAAGGTCTTTGAAGTTATAACACTAACTCCCATACAAAAGAGCACAAATTATATAATAAGTTATTGGATGAAATAAGTTCAGAGATAGAGTTGTCAGCATCTGACTCTTTTGAAAAAGATGAACCTACTTCAGTACATACTCCATACACATTCATTCCTCCCATTCAAAAAAATCCTTCTACTTATTTCCCTTTATCTTCTCTTTTCTATAAGTCTCCATCTCCACCACCTATCTTAGGGTCTAAAAAGCCTACAGTAAAGATTGAAGAAGAAGAAGATGTTGACTCTAATGTTGAGATACAATCACTCAGCCCTCAATAATCTTTGCAACCTGTTTTACAGATACTATAAGAAGGTTTTAAATTGAGAAGATCTAAACATCAAACTCAGATATCCTTCAGAGAAGGAAATATTTATGGAGAACAAGAACATCCTACCAATATCCTATGAAACTCTTTATGGCAGCTAAGGAGGAGGTTTTCTAACCCTAACATGGCTCATGATAGGCATAAAAATACTTATCAGGAATCATGAAGGATTTATCAGAATATACAATATTTCTCTGAGAATCTACTACCCAGAACAGTAAGAATAAATAGAGTTGATTACCTATACAACTCATCTAACAATATCATTGAGATAAATGGGATCCCATATAATATCCAGTAGGAAAGTGTATGTCTAATTATTGTTGATAACAATAAGAGTAGAATAAACACTCTATCTTCTGTAGGTAAATCAGCTAAGCTAGCCATTACTAGCTACTTGGTATGTCTTGCAAGAGAAAGGGGAGTAGAGCAAATTTACTTTCTCTTAGCACAATATGCAGCAAAGTCTTGCACAATTCCCAAAAGTATTGGAGATGTTATTAGATTGCTAGCTAATATTCAAAAGAAGTAGCTTGAGTCTTGTCTTAAGGAGCTGAAATTGCTTAAAGACAAAAATGTCTATAAAGTTGTAAACCTCTCTAAGAGAAGAAAAGCAATTAAAAATCACTAGGTGTTCAACATTAAGTCTGATAGTCATCATAAATCTCAACTTGTTACAAAATAATTTTCTCAGATCAAAGAAATTGACTTTGATAAGTTATTCTCTCCAGTTGTCTACTATGAGACAGTATACATATTTCTAACTGTTGTTGTTCTTGAAGATTGGGATATCTATGATGTTAATGTAAAAACTACCTACCTGTATAGTAATCTGAATGAGGAAATCTACATAGAGTAGTCTGAAGGTCTTAGGCTATCTAGCAAAGAAAAAAAACTCTGGAAACTTCACAAAGCATTGTATGGTCTTAAGCAAGCTGGCTTATCTTGGTGGTAGACTATGACTAAGTCAATATCAGCTCTAGAATTTAAACAATGCAAATCTAATACTAGTGTGTATTACTTCATTGATAAAGAGACTAGAGAGCTTGTTATAGTGATTGTCTATGTCAATGATGTTTGCTTTATAGGTTCAAAAGATTTCCTACTCCTCTTAGAGTTGAAGTGAAATTTATGACAAAATGGGAATACTATGACCTTGGAGAAACCAAAGAGTTTCTTGGAATATATATAAGTTATAACTGCAAGAATTGAAAAATCTTTGTAGACCAGTCTGAGTACTTAAAACCCAATGATAAACAGTGTGACTCCAATTTCCATCAAAAGTACCAGCAAATAGTTAGATCTCTGATGTATCTAATAATTAGCTTACATCCTGACATAGGATTTTCTGTAGTTAGACTTGCTCAACAGATGGCAAATCCCTTGAATAAGCATTATCAAGCAGGGTTGCATCTTTGCAGATATTTACTTAATACTTGCAAGTATCAGATAGTCTATAATAAACTTAGCAATGAATCTGTTGTAGTATACTCTGACTCAGATTGGACACAAGATCCAGAATCACATAAATCTATGACTAGTTACTTTATTCTAATAGCTTATGGAGTAACATCCTGGATAAGCTGCTAGTAAAAGACAGTAGTGTTATAATTGCTTTCTCATGTCTACAGCATAATCTCAGCACGTTCTGTAGGATTAAGGGTTTGTTCTTTATGATGCAACAATTTGCTACACTGTAGCTTGTATCAGTTAGTGCCTTATGTAGTAGACACTATTTCCTTATCTTCTCCTCATGTCTTGTAACATTATTGACACATGTTTATTGTACATTTTCCTCAAGGATAATAGGTATATATAGTGTAGATACAATCCTATATCTTTACACTTTACCAATTGATTTTTTCCTACCTCTCAATTCAAGTCTTTGCCTAATATTGTGGCAACCACTAGTCACAAAGACCAATAGTAACACAAGCAATAAATTTCTTAGTAGGATATCTATGTGGAGATTACAAGAGAACTTAACAAAGAGTCTCTACTGTATTTCTATACTATTTATACAAAAGTCTCATGGTCCATGCTAGCAATAAATAACCCTACCCTAATGTCCATATATTGTGCATGCTTCCACCATACCTTACCCTCATGTCTTTCATAAGGACACCATACTGTATACATGTACCTTGATATCATTCTTTTAGTCTCTTCTTCCAAAGTCTAGACCTATGACCTCACATCATGTGACATGTTATGTGACTGCAGTCATATGCCTTTTTATTATCAAAATAATAAGAAAAAGAAAAGAAGAATCAAAAGAAAAGAAATATTAAATCAGGAAAAATATTAGTGTCCAAGTACACCATAATATCTAAGTTGTAACCTGAGTCAAGTCCTAAGGTTATAATATTTGGTAAGACATCACTAAGCTCACCTTGTAAAAAAGAGAGTGTATAGTGGATAGGCCATTAAAACAATTGGTGGTTTAACTATTGGAAGAAATGATATATATGTGACATAGTCTATGAATAGCAAGATGAGTCAATGTCAAGAATACAATATAGAGATATTGTCAGAGCAACTAGAATCTTTACAGATCATAAAAAAAGCTCCACAGAGAACTACAGAGTATACAAATGAAATGTCAATAGCATCAGTATCAGCTCAGAAGAACAACAGATAGGCAGAATTGCTAAAGAACATGGTCTTTGACCCAGGATGGTTTGATGGGGACAGAACAAAATTTGAGAATTAGTGAAGAGAAATGAGACTATTCCTAAAGAGCAACAGAATCATAGAAATAGACAATGAGATTACTGTGATTCTTGCCCATCTTAAAGAGGGCATAGCAGGTATTTATGTACAGAAGATACTCAATGAGCTAGATGAAGAAATAGGAATCTAGGATTGAGATGAGTTTATATAAGAAATCAAGACAATGTTTAGTGGTAAGACCAAGGCTATAGATGCTGAATAGAAGAATACAGCCAATTTTATTATAGAATTTGAGGTACTAGCTATGAAAGCAGACACAGATGAGCTATATACAATCTTCTTATTAAAGAAGAATATATGACCAGACATCATCAAGATAATACTGGAATACCCACTAATAGCAGCTCCAAAAACACTCAAAGAGTAGAAAGTGGCAATAACATCAGTTGGACAGGGATACAAGTCTACAAAAGAAAGACATGATTACAAAACAGGAATAGAAACCACATATGGAGGACAAGAATTACCCATGGACATTGGGAAATCAAAAGAGAATTTCAAGGATAGAAAGCCCAAGTGTTTCAATTGCAACTTATATAAATATATAGCAATATTTTGCCAAAAGCTGAAGAAAGAAAAGGACAATAGAAAGTGTTATAAATGTGAACAAGTAGGAAGTAGGGTACATTACCAAAGATTACAGGACAGGACAGAAAATGAAGAATCAAAATGTCTAGAAGAACATAGAAACAAACACAGAAGAAAAGAACAAGAAGAAGGGTTTTAGAAAAGATCCCAAGTAGACACAGTATAAAGAATTCATGTAACTAAAGTTCAGAATTGATATGTTATTCCTCATTGATGGAACAACAAAGAAAAAGAACTGAATGTGAAAGTAAAAGTCAAGACCAAGAATGAAAAATTACAAGTAGAAGCACTAGTGGACTCCAGATACACTCATATAGAAATCGACCAACAATTAGTCAAGGACAAGAGGATACAAACAAAACCAGTAGATTTTTTCTTTAAGGTATTCAATGCAGATGGTATCAAGAAAGGAGAAGTAACAAGAATAGCACCACTCAAAGTCAAAGTCAATAGACACAAAAAATACATCAAAGCAGTAGTAACAGATTTAAATGGAATAGATATATTTCTAGAACATGACTGGTTGGTCAAACATAATCCAAAAGTAAACTGGAAAGAAGGAAGAATATAGTTCATAAGATGTCCAAGATCATATAGGACAAAATATCAAAACATTGAGTTCAGGACAAGATGAGTACAGGAAACAGACAACTAGGATAACAGACAACAGAAAATAGGCAAGAAACCAGACTCAATAAACCTAGAGAACTTTCCAGAGTATATTCAACACTTTATATACTTGTTCAACAAGGAGAAATTCAAAAAATTACCAGAACAATGAGAATGGGATTACAAAATCAATTTAACAGAAGAAGCACCCAAAGAACTAAGTGCAAAAGCCTATGCAATAACAATCAAGAAAGAAGAAGCATTAAACTAATAGTCGGAAGAATAGTTGAAAACAGAACTGATAGTAGAATCTAAGTCAAGATATGTTGCACCATACTTTTACATTCCAAAGAAGGATGGGTCATTATGATTGATACAAGACTACAGGGAACTGAACCAGGTTACAATAAGGGACAAGATACTATTATCCTTAATTAGGAAGGTTATCAACAGACTAAAAGAAGCATGATACTTTAACAAGTTGGAGTTGATCTGAGAATACAACAATGTATGAATCAAAGAGGGAGATGAATGGAAGGCAGCCTTTTTGACAAATAAAGGCCTATTCAAACCTTGAGTAATATATTTTGGATTATGTAATTCACCAGAAACCTTTCAACAGATAATGAATATTATATTCTAAGAATTGCTACATGGAGGTGTACTTACAAAACTATATAGATGACTTTGTAATCCTGGCAAAAATAATAAAGGAACTAGAAGAATGAACAGTCTACTTTTTGAAGATTGCAGAAAAACACAATCTATGTTTCAAGAGATCAAAATATGATTTTAACATGAAAGAAGTCCTAATTTTAGGAGTAATAGTTGGAAGAGAACAAGTGCAAATAGAAACTGATAAAGTCAAGGTAGTCAAAGAATAGAAGACTCCTACCAAGATAAAAGAAGTAGAAAGCTTCTTAGGGTCTGCAAATTTCTACAAACAGTTTATCAAGAATTTCAGTCATACAGCAAAACCTCCCAATGAACTCAAAGAAAAAAGGGATTGGAAATAAGAAGAAGAACACCAGAGAGCATTCAACAAACTAAAGGACAAGATAACAAGTCAACTAGTACTCACCCTTCCAAAGAGAGAAGGTAAGTTCTAAGTAGAGACAGATATATTAGGACATGCTATAGAAGGAGTTCTGTCTCAAGAACAAGAAGGAAAATGGAAACCCATCATGTTTTTATCCAGAACAATATAGCCAGCAGAAAAGAACTATAAGATTTACAACAAAGAATTACTTACAATTGTGGAAGCTCTAACAAAATGGGAACAATACTTGTTGGATACCATGGAGAAATTCAAAGTTTGGACAGATTATGAGAATCTCAAGTATTTCAGAGAACTGCACAAGTTAAATGGATAACAGGCAAGATGGTATTTGAAGTTACAAGATTATGACTTCATACTGTAACATATTCCAGAAAAGACAAATACCAAGGCAGATATTTTATTAAGGAAGAATCAAGTTGATACCACAAAAGACAATAAAAATGTGCAAATGCTTAAGGAAGAACTTTGGACAAGATAACAGATAACAGCAGATGTAACCATATTATAGAGAAATCAAGTGATAGAAGAAACTACTTTATTAGAAGAAATACAATGAAATAATACCAAAGAATGAGAAGTGATTATATAATTAACAAAGGAAGACAGTCAATCTTGGGAGAAAGATGGAATTATTTATGTGAATGGAAAGATTTATGTGCTGAACAATCAAAAAATCAGGGAGAAAATTCTATAAGAAAATTATAAACCAGCAAACATAGGGCATTCAGGACAATACTGAATAATGGAACTGATCAAGAGAAACTACTGGTGACCAGAAATAAAAACCAATGTGAAGAACTATGTCTAGGAATGTTTCAAGTGTCAACAAAACAAGATGCAACACATGAAAAAAGCAGGAGAACTACATCTATTAGAAATACCAAAAGGACCATAGCAGGAAATCAGCATTAATATTATTAGACCATTACCAAAATCAAATGGAAAGGATACTGTTGTGGTCATAGTAGACTGATTTACAATGATTCAACTCAAGGCAATAACAACAAATGTATCATCAGAGGAAATTATGAAAATCTATCAAGATGAAATTTGGAAAATACACAAAGTTCCATAGAAGGTTCTTAGCAATAAAGGACCCCAATTTGCATTGAGATTTATAGAGGATTTAATAAAGGCATTAGAAATCAAGAGAATGCTATCTATAACATATCACTCTCAGATAGATGGACAGATAGAGAGAATCAATCAAGAAATTAGAACATTTTTATAACACCATGTCAATTACCAGCAGAACAATTAAACAGAATGGTTGGTAGTAACAGAATTCTAGTACAATGACAAGAAACATGCAGCAACAGGATGTGCTGTTATGGTGTGCTTGAATACTAACATTTTTCTTTTTCTTTTATCTATTTTTCTTGATTTTATATTTCTTTTCTTTTTCTTTTTCTTTTTATTGACAATGAAGAGGCACATGACTGTGGTCACATGACATATCACATGGTGTAAGGTCATAGGCTTAGAGCAAACTAGAACAGACTAGATGGATGATATCAAGAAGCATGTCAACAGCATGTTTACCTCATGGTGTACACATAGTGTACTCATAGATGATGCATGGACTTTAGGATAGGGTAAATATTAAGTGCATGGACCATATGTAAATTATATAAGTAGGGTAGCAATTCAACAGACTTCTTGTTGAGTTTTCTTGTAATCTCTATATTGATAGCCTACTAAGAGCTTTACTAGTTTGTATGATTATTGGACTTTGTGTCTAGTGGTTTCCACAACACATACTACATTTAAACTGAATTTTGGAAGACACCTATGGAAAGGGAATCTGACAATGCAGATGAAATTTCCAAGACTAGAAGAATTTCTCATTAGATTACAACAAAGTTGGGAAGAGGCCATGAAGTTAATAGAAATAGCAAAAAATCCATTCAAATAAATCCTCAAAGAAGCTTGATCAGAAAAGATATAGATCCTTTAAAATCTCAAAGGATATTGTTCAAGGAGCATTTCAGCTAGAACTTCCAGAAGGATGAATGATACATAACATATTTAATGAAGACCTGTTAACATGATGCAGAGAACCACAGTTCAATGGTCAATATATGGAACCAGCACCACCACCAGACATTATCAACAAGGAAGGAGAGTATGAGATAGAAGAAATCAGGGAGCATCAAAAATGAGGATGAGGAGCTCAATTTTTAGTGCATTAGAAGGGTTATGGAGATGAACATGACCATTGGATTGCAGAAACAGGATTGTCTCACACAAAAGAGGTGATTAAAGACTATTGGATAAAAATTTCAAGTTGAAATCTATAAAAGAGGAGGGTAAAAACCCAGATCAACAGTTCTGAATCATTCTAACATCAAAATATTCAATGGCCTAACAATTCACCACTGCTCCTAATTTACCTAACCCCACTCTACTCACACTCTCAATAACATAAACCTAGTTAAGACAATAAATGGTGAACAGAAGGATTGGATGAAGAAATATCATAAAATTATATGAGGAATTGAACAAATGGTTGACATATAGTTACAGAATATTATCAAATTTGCAGAAGAGACTAACACCCAAATTGCAGAAATTGAGTCAACAATTCTACAAGCCAGTAACAATTATCAAACACAAACAGCAGAGGATATATTCAGCATCTCCAAAGACTTACAAAACATTGTTCAAAGCAATATGGAAAACCAGGCATATCACATTCAAAAGTTGCTGGTTGATGAACTAGATAATTGCAAAAGAAAAGGAAATGAATATGCAAAAGGACATATCAAAGAAATACAAGACACTTATAAATAAGAGGATATAGAGATGAAGACACAAGAATCTAGTAAAGGAAAACAACAAATTTAGAACAAAGAAGTATTACTTTACAAATCTTATAAAGTCAAGTTGTCAAAATCTAGAACACTAGAACCAAAGTTCATTCAAGATGAAATCAGTAATTTGGAGAAATACATGAAGTTCATGCAATTATCTGTCCAAACAATGCCTTTCCATTCACTACCCCATTATAAAACTTTACAACCACAAGGAGAACAAGATAAACAGTATTGGAACAAAATAACTGTTGTATTCTTAGAAAAGAAGTATAATGTAGATACAATGAGGAAAGGTTTTTCAATTGAAATGTACATGGGAGGACCACTACTACCTCATGAACCTTACTTCATATATCAACATTACAAGGTCAAATCATTATGGGACCAATAAAGAAATTGGTTGCAACATATGTGGTAGAAGATCTAGCATTGTTAGACTAGTTCATGGGGACATGAACGATAAAATGAGGGTATTGTTATGATTACCTCCTCATGTCTACAGCATGATCTCAGCATATTCTATAGGGATGCAACAATTGGCTACACTGTAGCTTGTATTAGTCAGTGCCTCATGTAGTAGGCAATGTTTCCTTACCTTCTCCTCATATCTTAGGACATTATGGACATATGTTTATTGTACATTCTCAAGGACAATAGATATATATAGTTGTAGATACAATCCTGTATCTTTATGCTTTACCAATTGATCCTTTCCTACCTCTCAACTCAAGTCTTTGCCTAAGTTGCAACCTGAGCCAAGTCTAAGGTTGTAACAAGTAGCTTTGTCTTCAGCTGAGGCTGAATATATGACACTCTCTGATTGTAGCTGCCAGCTTGTCTGGATGAGAAACCTTCTCAATGAGGTTGGTTTTAATGTTCCAACTTCTCATATCTATGGCAATAATCTTGGTTCACTTTTCTGGGGATCTAACCCTATACAAGAAAAGCGCTCCAAACACATTGGTATCTGCTATCACTACATAAGAGATCTAATTGAGGATGAACAAATTAAACTATATCATATTGATAGAAAAGTGAATCCAGCTGATATTCTGACTA
>Ga0157359_1001360_pt1 | contig 9946 bp, 8 predicted proteins | sample AttcapACBM3_FD_111482 | JGI IMG/M metagenome (GOLD analysis project Ga0157359, IMG submission 111482) | Fungus gardens microbial communities from leaf cutter ant in Botucatu, State of São Paulo, Brazil - Atta capiguara ACBM3 | ecosystem: Host-associated > Fungi > Mycelium > Unclassified ...
AGCAGAGAAGAGGAGTCCGGTCGCCATTAAGACACTTCTCGGAAACCGAGGAAATATCAAATTCCGATCCTGGGTAGGATTCACCATCCGCTAGACATACTACATAAGCCAACAGTAGTATGAATGGGACAGAAAGCATTCTTCGACCTCTACGGGGAAATTCAATGCTCAAGTTGTTATACCAGTCAAGTTTCAATATCTAGTAAGTTTTACGAATTAAGCAGTCTACTTTGACTTTGACCAAGCTGTTTCATTTCAGTAGTGAAAGTCGTTCCAACAGACAAAGACTAGCAGAGCGAATCTTCCATATGAGGACAAGAAAACGCCAGCCTCTCTATAGGCAAATAGAACGAAAGAAGACATTCTCTGGCAGGCACGCAGTCACTCGAGCGAAAAAGTCTTCCCTTCTACTCCTTCTTACCGGTAGTTTATTCCTTTTCCACCGACCTTGGCTATTTGAGCTGCGGGTAACTAAGGCTCCACCCTTTCTTACTTTCTGCCTTTCCTTTCTCATCTCGGCATCGTGGTTCACTCACGAAGGAATAATACTGCTTGGGTGAGGACAACTGGAATCATGCGCATGGCTCCATGTCGGCCTTACGAGTGAAAATGGTTCACAGACCGAGGGCTAAGTGAAAGCTTTCTATCTCAGCATCTACGTGGACTGAGTGGCTAACTATTCTAGTGCATCGAGAAAAATGTATTAATATAAGAATAAGAAGGTCTTTAGAACTGACTTGCTAGAGTAAGGATTTCATCACCTTGTTATCTAACCTAATAAATACCTTGGGCTGCTAACAGAGACTAGTTTCATTAATGCCTTCTTTCTGGGCCCCTCTTTTAGTTATTAAAGACTCGTGACTCATCCCCCTCGAAAAAGATCTGCCTTACAGATCAAATAGTGGCATACAGCGGGTTAATCGCTTCTATCAATAGACTTGGATTCCTAGCCCTGGACCTCTTTTCTTTTGAGACAAGTTAGTTAATTTGCCGAGAGCTCTTGTTCCCCTCACTGGACCGGAGAGAGATAATGCACGATCAAAGGTTGCAAGGCAGAGGTTTCAGAGCTTTTCGATCTATTTAGTAAAAGAAAGTCTCTCACGGATATCCTATTTGTAGATATGGGTCCGTAATTCAATTATTATAATTGGTGGTAATAGTTCCTAAATTTGCCTATCGAACAACAAGTCTTAATGTATCGTCGACTTTCTACTACCAGCTTAGATACATGTACCGGATGAGGCGGAACCCCATACTAAAAATAACAAAGGAAGACCCATGCATCAATCAAGATCTCTATCTATAATATAACATACCTCAGGTTGGATTCAACCACTTAGGATGATGATCTGCAAAACCAAACCCCATGACTTTATGCTCTGCCAGTCTTCCCCTCTTCTAGCTATTCGCATGCGTCGATCAATCATCTTCGGCAAAATGACCAGATAAAGTATGCACCAAGGATCCATTAGATTAAACTAAGTGCATGATAGACCGATTCTTATATCCTTTGAATGTGACCACTGGTTAGATTATGATTATGTAAATGGATCCGATCCATTACCATTAAGTCGGGCCTGTGGACAATGTTTTAATGGATCACCCCTGATGCCTGATGGGCAAAAGAAAAACATGAGCCCAATACGGTACCTCATAGGGCAATCATTGTACTTAGGGTCACTCTCCCATCTGTTATCTTCATTGTATCGATTCAGTCTGGTCGATCAGGAGAGCGAGTGCGAGAGAGATTGAAATAGCTATGCCCAACCTATCCATACGTGCTTGTTGAATCCTATGTATTCCGATAGCGCGGCAACTCGTGTTGTTTATTCCTTTCTTAATCCAGCATCCAGTAGGTCGCTTCATATGGGCATGCCCGAACGCAAAAAAGGCTATCCGAGATACTATTGGGTTCCCTCCCAAGCAAGGCTAGAATCAAAGGAGGAACTCCCGACTCAAATAGGTGTGATATCGAAGTGGACTCAATTGCCCAATCTCTTCTCTTATGCTATTATTTCGTCGAGTACTCAAAACAAGATGAACAAGCGAGAGGAAAGAACCTCACATAAGCAAGCAGTTCGGTCTACTCGCTTTTGGCTTGGGCTTTGCGAATGGAACTTGCATTCTCGAAAAACAGGGCTCGTTCACTTGGCTTCTCACTTCGGAATGCTAGAGGAATGGTTGACCTAACGCATGAACCAACTATCCGAGATTCTGCCTTCCGCTTTGAAAACATTGGGAAGGGGTCGGGGTTTCAGCTGATTGGAAGGTACAAGCGGTTAAGGTCAAGTGGGTTTTGTTAGATACACAATGTCATGGATGGATTTGATAATGGAAGGGAAGGGCTTATGAACCGGGAAGTTACCCCTACATGTGGTAGGGGGCATCAACATAGCGATTGTCGGTTTTTTCAATCTTCTGGAATAGATACAGGAATGAAATCTGAACATGAGCTAGTGCCACCATACTCCTTGGAGGGACTCCTCTTTCGGTATAATAATAAGACTTTTTTTTATTTTTGGTGGGCCTGTAGAACGCTTCTTTATTTTATCGCCGGATTGTCACTTATGAGCAGCTTCTTTCTATTTTCAATTCACGGATCAGACTTGCTGAAAAGAGCAGATGAAATTCTATTGTGGGTGGTTGGCTCAAGAAAAGTGGAATACTAACGAGTGAGGGGAGGCTTTCTTTTGGGTTATCCCGAATGAAATGCTTGTTCACTTTTTTTCTGCCATTTTGTTTTCTATCAGTATCAGAACTCGACTTCAAATGGAAACATTTATCTCAACCGGAAGGATTTTTTCTTTGTCTTTGTCAAGCAGGCACCATAACAGGACTGCAAAAGCACATCGGGCAGCTAGCAGCAGCAGCAAAACAAAAGACGGTTGAATCTTGGTAGTTGTGGTCGTGACAGGCACTCGGGCTGACAGCCATCTTAGTGAGGTAGTATATTTCGTTGAAGTAGCGGGTCTCCCCCATCTGGTACTTCTCGTTCTAGTCAACGAAGGAACAATCTTTCGAGGAATAACCTTTTCTGTAGTTGGACTACCAGGATTATTCAATAGTAGTAGGTTCAGGATCATCCTAAAATACTAATAATAAGCTGGGGCGAGTTACCTCATAGCAAGCAAGCACTGGTGCTACTGGCATGGGCCTCTACCCCTAATGTTAGTAGCGTAGACCGGCCTCGGACAACTAAGTGAACCGGACACGGACAAGGATTTTGGGCTTTCAAGGGTTCCCAAGAGTCTGAGGAATATAGATTAGATATTTTGTTATAACCAGAAAAACTGGATACCTGACAAGAATGGAAAGCTCAACACCCTAAACAAACTTCATCGAGATTGAGATATATTCCCTGCTCCGAAACGGATTCTGCCAGTACGTTACGTTACTAGAATAGGCGGTTGGCAAAGCTAACAGGGATAGGATGCCGCGACAAAAAATCCAGTTGGAGTCTATCGGAGAGCAACTCCAAAGCAAATGGGGCTGATTAGAGAAGGGACTTTTTTATCCTTCACCACTGGTACACTTCTTTGTTCTTGGTTAGCGCTCATTTTTTCCTTGTATACGCTCCTGTGTTCAGTGCCCCCCTTCTTCTCGCAGAAATTGGATATCAGAGTCATGCAGTCCTATTTTCTGGCTGCAAGGCCCGGCCTTATGGTTGCTACCGCTCTCTGCGCTTCTATGTACCATTTCTAGTAAAAATGGATGCAGGGCATATCTACTGACCCGACGAAGCTGACGTAATTCTATCCATAGCTGTCTGTACCGCTACCTCTAGACCTTTTCCTCGCTTTGTCACTATTTGAAGAGGAACTGGCGGAATAATTAGTTTAGTCTGAACGAACCGGAACCACCGAAATCAGACCCGTTGATGTGCCGTCCTCATGTAGTGGTGTCCGTGGTTGCGGTATGATCGGCTGTACCTCCCGCATGCGTGAATCTTTGAAGTCTTTACTGTATTTACGACTATGCTTGGGCCAGTGATCACTATGCCCTAGTTTACTCAGTCGGGAGGTTCACCATTACGAAGTCTGGAAAGAGGGTCCACTGCGCATTTATCGAACAAAGCTTCTTCTCGTCACAATCGTTCAATCAAATTCCGTCAAACCCGGCTTGTTGACCAAGTAAAGCAACTCCAACTGTCACTGCAACAAGTTAGAAGGCAGATTCAATTGCTTCTGCCTTCTAACTTGTAATCTTTCAAGCAAGCAAAGGAGACATCTTTACTTTTGGGAAAGAAGAGTAGGGATGCGGGCTTCACCTTCAATGCCGAGCCATTATCAACAAGCACTCTTGCAAGGCTATATCCTTTCCATTTTACTGGAATGTGGAGGATCGAGAGACCAGACCTCGTTCTTCTGGGGGAATTTTTTCATCAGTGAATGCAATGGAGCTAATAGCCATGATGTTCCCTACAATGTTGTCCAATGTCCAAGCTTTCAGCTTTCCACCGAAATGCTATGGGAAGCTTCGAACAGTCTTGTGAGTAAAGCATTCCGATGTTCCTTTGAAGGAAGGCGATTCAGTTGTTCAAGAACACGCTTTATGAGCTTCAACACAGAATCCCTAGCTAACAAGAACGGATAAGAGAACTGCTTCTGAAAGAAGACTTGTTCGCAGCGAATGGTTCTGTCCTACTTGACTTTTTTATGATTGATCCGAATCTCGTTCACTCTGTGAGATAATGGATCTAACGTTAGGGCTTAGTGACTCCATCTCTCTTGCCGGCTTAGCCAAACTAATTGAACTCGAGTCATTGGCTTCCTTAAGCCATTTCCATACTAAAATAAAAAGAGCTAAATCGGATGGTGACTAGATTCATTCCGCAGCACGAACAGGGTCCGGCCCATTCGGTACAGAAGATTGATGTGTCATCTTTCTCTTTCTAACTCTTGATAACCACGTTCATTTGTTATCAGTAGGGACAGGAGCCCCTCAAACAGTTTCTGTTCTACTTCCTGCCAGTGGAAGAGCATTAGATGAGTCAAGGGGATTTTCAAGCTTTTCTGTTTCTTAGGCAAAAGCGGGATTATTGAATGAAAAGCAACTAGATCAGAAATGGACTCACATCGAATGGAAGGGCCACAGGGAAGATATATTGCTACTAGGGAAGGTAGAAGCAAGAAAACAACCGCCAAAAAGGAATTAGCAATGGGGGATTTCCAAAAAAAAGTCCCAGCGAAGCGGCCTGTAGCTAAGTCAGCTCAAAGTCATTACAAGGCAGGATAGAAGTTTTTCTGATGTTCGCTTAACGCGAAAGAAGCTCTTTACCGGTCAACTTTCTCATAGAAATTCCTGGTGAAGAAGCGAAAGCTGCTCCCTTTCTTCTTACCTGCTACGATGTAGTTTTCTTTGCACTCTCTTTGTTTTGGTCTCTTTCATTCAAGCTTAGGAAAGTCGCCCTTCTTTCCCATGCTGATTCGTAAGTGGCTAATCCATTCCGGATAGAGATCCCGGTTTATTCCTTTTTGCAGGAATGTTGGGCTTTTTGATATCCAGCCCTTTCACCAGAGCTACTTGGGAGACTTCCATGAGCTTTGTTTCCAGGTAGGGTAACTTCTGTTTTCATGTTCACATCTTTTTCTGACTCTTTCATTTCGCCTCCCTCGAAGTCTAAAATATTTAGTGAGACCAGATCAGCCGGAAGCCTTGGTGTGTTAACAAAGCATTCCTTCTAAACTTACCGTTCTATTTCTTTCTTGAGAGTTTAGAAGCAGCTAATCGTATTTTTTTCTTGAAAGCTCATAGCCAAAGGGCACGAAAATTAGCGCCTCAGGAACGAACTCTCTGGGAAGTAGCTTGAACTAAACTACCTATTTACCCGCGGTCAAAAGAGAGATTTCCTGCGCCCCCTTACACACTGACACGCCCTAATAATACCAATTCACAAAGGCCTACTAATACGAATACAAGCACTATATGCGATACGCATTCCCACCAATACCAAAACTAGGCATACTTCAAAGCATACTTCAAAACGCCCATACACGTTAATTTAAAAGACCGGAAGGGGCACCAACTGGGGTCTCATTCCCCAGTAAATAAGGATGTTTCCGTCCTTATTTTATTCCGGATTGCTGAGCACGTAGTGTGATGTGATTCGGGTGTCTAGGGGTCAGAATCTGACGGTAACCTAGATCCTATCTATGGTACTTGTCCGAGGATGATCCTCAAACAGAGCACCTATGACGGTAGATCCGATCCTTTGGTGACGACTATATGTCATAGAACAACCTCTAATCTTTGTTCCCATAGTTTACTATGGTAGCAAAGACCCTGGTTGGAACCCCCCCCACGAACTCATTTATTGAGTTAGTAAAGGAGAGTGGAGAGTGGGAAGTATTTCTTCTTCCATTGGTTCCCTGTGATCTAAACTGGATAACATCATGAAGACATTATTCAATCTAGTTCAAAGGGTCCCTACATTCTCCTGGCGGAGCTTGTTTGAACGAGCTCGACTATTAAAGGGACTTCTTCTTCGAGTCCCCTTGATAGTCTCAGGTGTTCTTTCTAAGGAGGTCGGTCTCGCCGCCGTCTCGTTTGTGCGCGAGGTGATCATCTCCAGTGAGTGCGCCACAGCTGGATAATAAGAGGACATTGGAAAGAAAAAGACCACAGCCATACCGCTAGAGGCACAGAGCCTGCATTATATTTCATTAGTTTGGCCACTCATTTGTACGAGACGGGGGTGAAGTGAATGTGAATCTCCTCTCGTGGTAGCTGGTTTTTTTGAATAGTAAGAGTTGTGAAAGGATGCATTCAATAAGTTAGGATAAGTCCCTTTGTCTCAGTCTCAGGCGCACACGTTTAGGTAAAAAGAACCACAACAAGTTGCGGAATAAGGGTGGTTGTCCAGCTGGGGAAAAGGGTTTTCCAAGACTTATGGCTTTCTCCAACTGGCTCTGCAAGAAAAATGTAACCTCCTTGTGGTTGTTGACCATCGCCAGGGGCCGAGTTAGGCCCTCCCCACTTGCTTTCAACTCTCGTGCGTGTATAGGGTCGCGATTACCTTTTCCATTTCGTCATAGCTAATTAGAGATCGTTGCCCATCACTCAGCGATTTAGGAGTTGGAATAGCTACCATGAGATGGAAGTGGTTCACATCACCTACGTAATTTCTACAATTGCTTTTGACTAGTTAAGTTAAGGAAAAGCGGAATTAAGTAAGGCTATTCTATCTACGTCAATTTGTGATGAAAGCGATTCCTACCTTGGGTCAGGAGCTTAAGAAAATCACTTACCCCGTCAGTTCCTTCGATAGGCCTCCACCACACCTACTACAACTAAAGCACCAAGCCAAGACTTAGCCTAGCTACCACCGAAGCCATAGGCTACATTAACTTAACCATGCTACCATAGTATAGTCACAAGGGAAAGCAAACCACACTAATACCAATTCAGTTTCATGCTCCTTAACCTTGTTCTGTATTCAATTTATTACTCCCTCGGGGGACTTCTCTCCCTTAAAGGACGTTAGCAAGAACAGCTTAGGTACTACGTCGCTTTAGCTTTGCTAATGGAAAGATGCCTACTCAAAGTAATCTATGATAACCTCTAGAGCCCAGCTAAACGCAAAGAGAACAATTTCTTCCTTGCTTAACTAAATCAAAGAGCGGATTCGTGCCATCCTGTTCAACAGTCGAGTTGCAGGAAAGAGATAGCATTCGCTACGTTCAAGCTCAATTCAATTTCCTTACTTATTATTTCCATCGAGAAAGACATTGTTTAGGCGGGTTAGTTCACTCAAAAGAGTAACCGCTTCGCGCCTGGTCTTTTCACGTTGGGCCTTCATCAAATGCGTTAATTTCCCTTTTTAGACCTTTGTTGTGAGCCACCCTCGACCATAGAAAGCAATAACGACCGAGTTTGACGGCGAGTTTCACGTACAGAAAGAGTTGAGAGATATAAGTTTCCCGATTGTCAACTGTTCGTTTCGAACCTATGCCTTTTACTATTCCATTATAGAAATTTAGGAACTAGCGCACGTCATGATCTATATCTATTCGCATCCTACCGCAGTGCCCGAAGAAACGATTATATCGTATAAGATATCTGCCAAGGTGTGCCTTTCCTAAGGCTACCTACTGAATAAGGTAACTATCTTTCTTTTATAAAGACCATGATGAGAGAATTCAGGGTTCCTTCCCCTGGGAGCCAAGTTCCATTGCTGTGTGGTTACTAACCCCCGAGATTGGACACTTTCGTTCTCTAACCTAGGCCTCAGAACAGCACTAATGACAGGAGCTTAGTACTTTTCGATCTTACATTCCATCACAAAGTTCTAGTTCATTCGTAAACAAGGGACGAAGTGGTTTGATTGCCCGGCTGAGACCAAGTCAGCAAGATTCTTTTAGGACGAAAAAGTAAGTGAGTGGGGTGTTAGAACCTCGAGACATCCTCTTTGAGGAGTTACCAGAACCAGAGAAACTACCTCCGACTCTTCCTAGCGAACTGACCTTACCTTTTCATAAAAAGTGGAACAGCCAAGCGCTGTGGAAACTCAGCCTGTGGTACAGGGACAGATAGTTTACGATGACCCAGTCACGTTTTCACAAGCCAGCCATAGGTGGAATAAAACCTCGAGGTGGTATGATGCAATTAAGGAGGATATGAACTCCATGGACAAGAATTGGTTGATTAGAGTTGCCTGAAGGACCCATAGGGTGTAAATTGATAAAGATAAGACCAAGAGGGACTCAAAAGGAAAGATTGAGAGATAGAAGGTCAGGTTGTCGCCAAGGGCTTCACTCTGAAAGAGGGCATCGACTACACTGAGACCTTCTCTCCGGTTTAAGATAAGGACTCACTCAGGATAATCATGGCTTTTGTGGTTTTACTTAGAGCTTTACCCTGGCTCTAATAAAAATAAAGATGTGAAGACGACTTTCCTCAATCTTTGAGGATCTACAAGAGGTGGACCGACCTTTTTTTTGGCTTCTCGCAGCAAGCCTTCTCTTTCCGAAAGAAAGCCATCCGCTTTCATAACTAATAAGGCGTAAAAGAAAGAAGTTTTTGTATTTGTTCTGACTTCCGCTCGCAAAGGAACAAGATCTGGATTTGACTAGGGCGAGCGCAGTTTACTATGCGAGTGAAGAGATTTAAGCGAGCTAATAGCGAGTGGACTTTGCCTCTTTCCTTTCATTAGACTTGCAGTAAAGCTGAACAAGCTTGCACTTGAGCTTGAAGCCTTTTTTTGAATCCGCATTAAAAAATCCCAAAAGCTACAAGAAAGCCGAGACTACAACCGCTACTTGCCCAATAGTACAGCGCCTTCCTCCCTGACTTTACTTTCCTAGCTATCAAACCCCTCTTCAAACCCTTGCCAGAAGAACGAAAGTCTTAAACTGAGAGAGGACTATTGAATCCCACTGCGGAGCTTCCATCGCCTTCACTGCTTGAAAACGGCCCACTTGGCTGACTGAGCCCTCACTTCCTGCGACAGCTAAAAAGGGGCATTTAGGACAACTCTTTTAATGAGCACAACCCACAACGGTAGCTCGGGACAGTTAAGACAAGACGGTTGCAAAGGATCAAGAAAGGCCCAGGCCTACGATTGTTTAGCCTTATAAAGCGCCGGATTGAGATGAGACTTCGGAGGGTGCCCATGGAACTTGACTTATTTGATTCTTCTTTCGTGGAGGCGAAGATGCAATCTGAGATGTAAGGCGTGCAACAGCCTGAGCTTCTGAGATAATAGCGTTCACAGCGGAGGTTTGTAAGAACTCGACTGGTAAGGAGAGGAGTGATGACTTATTTTTTTTTAATAAAACCTTCTCCCGAGCCTGCTAACTACAGATGGTGGGCGTGAGCATATATTAAAAAAATCTCAAGTATTGGCATTGGTACCACCCATGGGAATTCCTCTTTCTCGCCCCACCTTCGGATTCTGCCTTGAGCATTTCGCTACTGAACTATATCTTATGCTAGATCGAGATGATCA
>Ga0157359_1001361_pt1 | contig 9941 bp, 7 predicted proteins | sample AttcapACBM3_FD_111482 | JGI IMG/M metagenome (GOLD analysis project Ga0157359, IMG submission 111482) | Fungus gardens microbial communities from leaf cutter ant in Botucatu, State of São Paulo, Brazil - Atta capiguara ACBM3 | ecosystem: Host-associated > Fungi > Mycelium > Unclassified ...
ATACCGTGGCAGACCACTTCATTCACGGAAATGCAGACTGATTTCGGAAAGCCGTGGTAGTTCAGGCAAGCCGGGATACTCTGTTGTTTATTGACGATATGTTCATGGCACAGACGATCCAGTTCTCCGGTGCTAACACCTGGTTTCACATAAGGTTCGATCATTTCCAGAACTTCGGCAGCCAGGCGGCCAGCCACGCGCATTTTTTCGATTTCTTCAGGGGTTTTAATTGAAATTGACATTAATCAGGTCCGATATTTGTCGTTATGGCGACAAGGTTTAAAGAAACTAAGGTTAATGGTAGCAGCCCACTTTAGTGCTGCCAATTGTTGCGTGTGCTATACCTTTTTTTGATGCCCCGGAAATGGGGTGATTTAAACAACAATTATTGGCGTCAGTGGCGGCTTTATGGTATAAAGCGCGCCGACGATTCCTTGTTCGGTAGCATCTTGTTTTCGAATCAGGAACGCAAAAAATCTCACTTTGTGTAAATAACACACACGTATCAACACCTTACGCCGGGGTGCCTGAAGTGCATTAGTGCTTTAAGGTCGGTTGTCAGGGATACGTGGAGGCCTAACCCCAACTTAATTTATTTAGAGGTAATCATGGCAACTGTTTCCATGCGCGATATGCTCAAGGCTGGTGTTCACTTCGGTCACCAGACCCGTTACTGGAACCCAAAAATGAAACCATTCATCTTTGGTGCTCGTAACAAAGTTCACATCATCAACCTTGAAAAAACTGTACCAATGTTCAACGAAGCTCTGGCTGAACTGAACAAGATTGCTGCCCGTAAAGGTAAAATCCTGTTTGTTGGTACTAAACGCGCTGCAAGCGAAGCGGTAAAAGATGCTGCTCTGAGCTGCGACCAGTTCTTCGTTAACCACCGTTGGTTAGGTGGTATGCTGACTAACTGGAAAACTGTTCGTCAGTCCATCAAACGTCTGAAAGATCTGGAAACTCAGTCTCAGGATGGTACTTTCGACAAACTGACTAAAAAAGAAGCGCTGATGCGTGCTCGTGAACTGGCCAAGCTGGAAAACAGCCTGGGCGGTATCAAAGACATGGGCGGCCTGCCAGACGCACTGTTTGTTGTTGACGCAGATCACGAACACATCGCTATCAAAGAAGCAAACAACCTGGGTATCCCAGTATTTGCTATCGTTGATACCAACTCTGATCCAGATGGCGTTGATTTCGTTATCCCAGGTAACGACGATGCAATCCGTGCTGTTAGCCTGTACCTGACTGCAGTGGCTACCACTGTACGTGAAGGTCGCTCTCAGGACCTGGCTCAGCAGGCTGAAGAAGCATTCGCTGACGCTGAGTAATAAGGTAAGCTCTTTTAACGGAGCCCTTATCGATCAGATGTAAATCTGTAAGGGGCCTGATGGCCCCTTTATTTTTTTCGATTTCGCTTTGTCGTTTGTCATAATCGGCAGGGTAAAATGTATCTCCCGAGAAATAGACATATGGTGTGAACTTGCCTGAGGGCGAGTTACAGCAGATGCTGACTAACCGAGGATTTAGAGAATGGCTGTAATTACCGCTGCTCTGGTAAAAGAACTGCGCGAACGTACTGGCGCTGGCATGATGGATTGTAAAAAAGCACTGACCGAAGCGGCTGGTGACATCGAGCTGGCTATCGAAAACATGCGTAAATCTGGTGCGATCAAAGCAGCTAAGAAAGCAGGTAACGTTGCTGCTGACGGCGTGATCAAAACCAAAATCGAAGGTAACTACGCAGTTATCGTTGAAGTTAACTGCCAGACTGACTTCGTTGCTAAAGATGCTGGTTTCCAGGCTTTCGCTGACAAAGTTGTTGATGCCGCTATCGCTGGCAAAATCACTGACGTTGAAGTACTGAAAGCACAGTTCGAAGAAGAACGTGTTGCTCTGGTTGCTAAAATCGGTGAAAACATCAACATCCGTCGTGTTGCTGCTCTGGAAGGTGATCTGCTGGGCTCTTACATGCACGGCGCACGTATCGGTGTTCTGGTTTCTGCTAAAGACGCTAACGAAGAGCTGGTTAAACAGCTGGCAATGCACGTTGCTGCAAGCAAACCAGAATTCGTAAAACCAGAAGACGTATCTGCTGACGTTGTAGAGAAAGAATACAAAGTTCAGCTGGATATCGCTATGCAGTCTGGTAAACCACAAGAAATCGCAGAGAAAATGGTTGAAGGCCGTATGAAGAAATTCACCGGTGAAGTTTCTCTGACTGGTCAGGCTTTCGTTATCGACCCAAGCAAAACTGTGGGCCAGGTTCTGAAAGAAAGCAATGCTGACGTTATCAACTTCATCCGCTTTGAAGTGGGCGAAGGTATTGAGAAGGTTGAGGCTGATTTCGCAGCAGAAGTTGCTGCAATGTCTAAACAGTCTTAATGTTCCGAAAAGAACCGCCAGATGGCGGTTCTTTTTTGCCTGCATTTGGTGCAGCACAATTTCAGTCTCATCCCAATAGCATGTTAATCCTGCTTTCAGGATGATATCGCACAGTTACGACCCCTTTTTTCGATGATTGCTTCCAGGAATAAATACCATGGCGACTAATTCAAAACCCGTATATCAACGTATCCTGCTGAAACTGAGTGGTGAAGCACTGCAGGGCGCAGAAGGCTTCGGTATTGATGCCAGCGTTCTGGATCGTATGGCTCAGGAAGTAAAAGAGCTGGTAGAACTGGGCATTCAGGTCGGTGTTGTCATCGGTGGAGGGAACCTGTTCCGTGGCGCAGGTCTGGCTCAGGCTGGTATGAACCGTGTTGTTGGTGACCATATGGGGATGCTGGCAACCGTCATGAATGGTCTGGCCATGCGTGATGCCTTGCATCGTGCTTATGTGAATGCCCGACTGATGTCAGCTATCCCTTTGAATGGTGTTTGTGACAACTACAGCTGGGCGGAAGCAATCAGCCTGCTGCGTAATAATCGCGTGGTGATTTTCTCTGCTGGTACAGGTAATCCATTCTTTACCACTGACTCTGCAGCATGTCTGCGTGGTATTGAAATTGAAGCAGATGTGGTACTGAAAGCGACGAAAGTTGACGGTGTCTACTCTGCTGATCCGGTAAAAAATCCGGATGCCACACTTTATGACCAGTTGACCTATGCTGAAGTGTTGGACAAAGAACTGAAAGTGATGGATCTGGCTGCCTTTACACTGGCGCGTGACCATCATCTGCCTATCCGCGTATTCAATATGAACAAGCCGGGCGCACTGCGTCGCGTGGTGATGGGTGAAAAAGAAGGCACGCTGATTACGCAATAATATCCGTTAGCGGGTAAAATAAGGTATATTCTGCCTGTATGGCATCGGTCACAGCAGTTATCGGTGCTGCTTGCAATCAGGATTATCTATTCGTATTTGAACGGCTTCTGATTTTCAGAGGCTGCTGGATCAAACAGAATCCAAGGGTTTACAACGTGATTAACGACATCAAAAAAGATGCCGAAACACGCATGGAAAAGTGTGTTGAAGCATTCAAAAACCATATCAGCAAAATTCGTACCGGCCGTGCTTCACCAAGCATCCTCGACGGTATTATGGTTGATTATTACGGTGCTGCAACGCCACTGCGTCAGCTGGCCAGCATCACTGTTGAAGATTCCCGTACACTGAAAATCAACATTTTTGACCGTTCCATCGGCAGCGCTGTTGAGAAAGCGATCATGTCTTCTGATCTGGGACTGAACCCGACTTCAGCGGGTAGTGATATTCGTGTTCCACTGCCTCCACTGACCGAAGAACGTCGTAAAGACCTGATTAAAATCGTTCGTGGTGAAGCTGAGCAGGGTCGTGTTTCTGTGCGTAATGTGCGTCGTGACGCAAACGACAAACTGAAAGCACTGCTGAAAGATAAAGAAATCAGTGAAGATGATGATCGTCGTGCACAGGATGAAGTGCAGAAAATGACGGATATGTTTGTTAAGAAAGTTGAAGCCGCACTGGCTGAGAAAGAAGCGGAGTTGATGGAATTCTGATTTCATCATAATCCGATGAAACGCCGTACAGATCACCGTTCCTGAAAATGGCTGGTCTTACGGCGTTTTGTTTTTATTCATATCCCCGATCAAAAAAACTGTTTTTCTGTATCGGGTTATTAGACAGAGTTGCCTCATGAAGCAATTGACCATCCTCGGTTCGACTGGCTCAATTGGAACCAGCACACTGGCCGTTGTACGCGCTAATCCTCATTTATTTGCTGTCAAAGCACTGGTTGCCGGACGTAATGTTGAACTGATGGTTGAACAGTGTCTGGAATTTCACCCTGATTATGCTGCTATGTCTGATGAGAAAGCAGCCACTGAACTCCGCTCGCGCTTACGCAGCCTGAATGTCTCTACTGAAGTCTTGAGTGGTGATCAGGCTGCCTGCGATTTAGCGGCACTTGATGGTGTTGATCAAGTGATGGCCGCCATTGTTGGTGCAGCCGGTTTATTGCCTACACTGTCAGCCATTCGGGCAGGGAAGCAGGTATTGTTGGCGAATAAAGAATCGTTAGTCACCTGTGGCCGTCTGTTCCTTGATGCAGTCAGTGCATCGAAAGCCCAACTGTTACCGATAGATAGTGAACATAATGCTATTTTTCAGAGTTTACCCGCTTCTCTGCAACAACAGTTAGGGTACGCTTCTCTGGAAGATAATGGCATTGACAGCATTATTCTTACAGGATCCGGTGGTCCATTTCGTGATACGCCCCTGTCTGAGCTTAGCCGGGTAACACCGGATCAGGCATGTGCACATCCAAACTGGTCAATGGGAAGAAAAATTTCTGTTGATTCAGCCACCATGATGAATAAAGGTCTGGAATACATCGAAGCCCGTTGGCTATTTAACGCCACAGATGCTCAGATGGAAGTGATTCTGCACCCACAATCGGTTATTCACTCCATGGTTCGTTATCGCGATGGTAGTGTGATTGCCCAGTTGGGGTCCCCTGATATGCGTACGCCGATTGCTCATGCGATGGCGTGGCCGGAGCGGGTTAAATCAGGTGTTGAAGCACTGGATTTTACCCGAATGAAAGCTCTGACATTTGCAGAACCGGATTATGAACGTTATCCATGTTTGAAGCTGGCGATTGATGCCAGTTTGACCGGACAGGCTGCGACAACAGCGTTGAATGCTGCTAATGAAATTGCAGTAGCGGCATTTTTGGCTTCACAGATTCGTTTTACCGATATTGCGGCTTTAAATGTCGCCGTATTGGAGAAATTGTCAGTGAAAGAGCCACAAAGTGTTGAAGAAGTGTTGGCGATTGACCATGAAGCACGCTCTTTGGCGACAATGTTGTTACCACGTTTTCAGGTGATTTCTGCATAACGGGATTTCAGATACCGCCATTTGTGGGGATCATGATGAGATGATATAGTCATCGCCCACTGAACAGAGGTACACGTTATACAGCGGGAGTGGTGCCCTGAGCACGGATTTCATGTCATGCAGGTGGAGTATTCCAGAAGTCGTTGTATTTCTGAACAAGGAAATGATTACGCGTTATGTCGTCCGAAAATAGATTAAAAAGCGATGACCCGGTGGGAGAGGTGCCCCGCCATGTGGCCATCATCATGGATGGCAATGGCCGTTGGGCTAAAAATCGGGGAAAATTACGTATCTCTGGTCACAAGGCCGGGGTGAAGTCTGTACGTCGTTCAGTCAGTTTTGCGATTAATAATAAAATCAGTGCACTGACGCTGTATGCATTTAGCAGCGAGAACTGGACTCGTCCTCAGCAGGAAGTTTCAGCATTAATGGAGCTGTTTGTCTGGGCGCTCGACAGTGAAGTTAAAAATCTGCATAAACATAATGTTAGATTGAAAATCATTGGCGATATTAGTCGTTTTAATGTTCGTTTACAGGAACGTATCCGTCGTGCTGAGGAACTGACTCAACAAAATACAGGGCTAACTCTCAATATCGCTGCGAATTATGGTGGGCGTTGGGACATCATTCATGGGGTTAAAAAATTAGCTGAACAGGTACAGCAGGGAAATCTCCTGCCAGAACACATTGATGAAGAAAGCCTGACTCCGCACCTCTGTCTGAATGATTTACCGCCGGTGGATTTGGTAATAAGGACGGGAGGAGAGCATCGTATCAGCAATTTCTTGTTATGGCAGGTTGCCTATGCAGAATTCTGGTTCACCGATATTCTCTGGCCTGATTTTGATGAACATGTTTTTGAAGGTGCACTAAATGCGTTTGCACAACGAGAGCGTCGGTTTGGCGGGACAACGCCAGTTAGCGCATAAGCGCACTGGGGGTATTCTTTGTTAAAGTCTCGTCTGATTACAGCGCTTATTTTAATTCCGATTGTGATTGCAGCACTGTTCTGGTTGCCATTGCCTGGTTTTGAGATCGTTACTCTGGTTATTAGTATGTTGGCAGCCTGGGAATGGGGACAATTGTCTGGTTGTACTTCGCATGCGCAGCGGATCGTTCTGTCTGTACTGTGCGGTTTACTCCTGTCGTTTATGCTAATGACACTTCCTGCTTACCAGCATTTAACTCAGTTGCCACTGATTAGTAATCTTCTGTGGATTGCCCTCGGATGGTGGGGTGTTGCCCTGCTGTTGGTATTAGGCTATCCAGGTTCGGCTTCGTTATGGCGTTCTTCTCGAGTATTACGCCTGGTATTTGGTTTGTTGACGATTGTGCCTTTCTTCTGGGGCATGCTGGCATTACGTCAGTACCATTATGATTCTGATCATTTCGCCGGTGCATGGTGGTTGTTATATGTCATGTTGTTGGTTTGGGGAGCTGATTCTGGTGCTTATATGTTTGGTCGTTTATTCGGCAAACATAAGCTTTCACCAAAGGTCTCACCAGGTAAAACCTGGGAAGGTTTTTTGGGCGGTTTGTTAACCGCTGCATTGATCTCCTGGCTGTTTAGCTTGTTTGTTCCGTTACAGATTTCATTAAGTTCCTTGCTGATTACATCCGTTGTTGCAACGCTGGCTTCGGCATTAGGGGATTTAACTGAAAGTATGTTTAAACGTGAAGCTGGTATTAAAGACAGTGGCAATCTTATCCCTGGCCATGGGGGTATTTTGGATCGCATTGACAGTTTGACCGCTGCAGTGCCTGTTTTTGCCTGCCTGCTGTTATTGGCCTTTGGAGCTCAGTAAGGAAACATGATGTTGAGCGTACTCTGGAATCTTGCTGCTTTTATCGTTGCACTCGGGATCCTGGTTACCGTGCATGAATTTGGCCACTTTTGGGTGGCTCGTCGCTGTGGTATCCAGGTCGAACGTTTTTCCGTTGGTTTCGGGAAAGCACTATGGCGTCGCCGCGATAAACAGGGAACGGAGTACGTTGTCGCTTTGATTCCATTAGGTGGCTACGTCAAAATGCTTGATGAGCGTGTTGAGAGCGTACCACCTGAGCTGCGTCATCGGGCTTTCAATAACAAAACGGTTATGCAACGTGCTGCTGTCATTGCAGCAGGCCCTTTGGCTAATTTCATCTTTGCTGTTATCGCTTACTGGCTGGTCTTTATGATCGGTATTCCTGGTGCCCGTCCGGTTGTTGGTGAAATAACTAACAATTCACCTGCCGCAAATGCGCAAATTATGCCAGGTATGGAACTTAAAGCTGTTGATGGTATCGAAACGCCTGATTGGGATGCTGTACGTATGGCGTTGGTCGCCAGAATTGGTGATGACAGCACCACGCTTCGTGTTGCACCTTTTGGTAGTGAACAAACCAGTGATAAGTACGTTGATCTGCATAATTGGTCTTTTGAGCCTGATAAACAGGATCCCATTATCGCTCTGGGGATTAAGCCTGTTGGGCCGAAAATCGAAACAACATTGGCTCAGGTGCAGCAGAATTCAGCAGCAAGTAAGGCAGGTTTGCAAGCCGGCGACAGGATCGTTAAAGTCAATGGGCAACCACTGGAGCAATGGCAGACGTTTGTCACAATTGTGCGTGATAATCCGGAACAGGCTATTGAACTGGAAATTGAGCGTCACGGGAATTTGGCTGATTTGACGTTGGTGCCTGCGATTAATCCTCACAATAAGGCTGAGGGATTTGCCGGCGTTGTACCACAGTTAATCCCATTGCCAGATGAATACAGAACAGTGCGTCAATATGGACCTTTTGAGGCCATCGGTGAAGCCAGTGTTAAAACCTGGCAGTTGATGAAATTAACGGTCAACATGTTGGGCAAATTGATTGTCGGTGATGTGAAGTTGAACAATCTCAGCGGGCCGATTTCGATCGCGCAGGGAGCTGGGATGTCAGCGGAATATGGATTGATTTATTACCTGATGTTCCTCGCGTTGATCAGCGTGAACCTTGGGATTATCAATCTGTTCCCACTGCCGGTGTTAGATGGTGGACATTTGTTATTCCTTGCCATTGAGAAGATGAAAGGAAAACCAGTGTCTGAGCGAGTTCAGGACTTCAGTTATCGTATCGGCTCGATTGCGCTGGTGCTGTTAATGGGGCTTGCACTATTCAATGATTTCTCGCGTCTTTAGGATGGATAAGATGCCTGTGATATCTGGTATCAGGTTGAGCAGTAAATCCTCCTTAAAGTGATGAGAACCTGTTAGGAAGAATGCATAACAACGATGGCGATGAAAAAGTTGCTCATAGCGTCGCTGCTGTTTAGCAGCGCTACTGTATACGGTGCAGACGGATTCGTAGTGAAGGATATTCATTTCGAAGGCCTGCAGCGCGTCGCCGTCGGTGCGGCGTTGCTCAGTATGCCAGTTCGCGTAGGGGATACTGTCTCCGACGAAGATCTCAGTAATACGATTCGTGCACTTTTTGCTACCGGGAATTTTGAAGACGTCCAGGTTCTGCGCGATGGCGATACGCTGATTGTGCAGGTGAAAGAACGTCCGACGATTGCCAGTATCACTTTCTCCGGTAATAAAGCGGTGAAAGAAGATATGCTGAAGCAAAACCTCGAGGCTTCAGGTGTACGCGTTGGTGAATCTCTGGATCGTACAACCATCTCTTCCATTGAGAAGGGACTGGAAGATTTCTACTACAGCGTAGGTAAATACAGTGCCAGCGTTAAGGCTGTAGTGACGCCATTGCCTCGTAACCGTGTCGATCTGAAATTGGTCTTCACCGAAGGTGTTTCGGCGAAAATCCAGCAGATTAACATTGTCGGTAATCATGCCTTCAGTTCAGATGAACTGATCTCTCATTTCCAACTGCGTGATGATGTTCCGTGGTGGAATATTGTTGGTGATCGCAAATATCAGAAACAGAAACTGGCAGGTGACCTCGAAACGCTGCGTAGTTTCTATCTGGATCGTGGTTATGCCCGCTTCAATATTGATTCGACTCAGGTCAGTTTGACGCCGGATAAAAAAGGCATCTACATCACGGTTAACGTGACTGAAGGCGAACAGTACAAACTGTCAGGTGTTGCTGTAAACGGTAATCTGGCAGGACATTCTGCCGAAATTGAAGACCTGACAAAAATTGATTCGGGTGAACTGTATAACGGCACTAAAGTTACCCGAATGGAAGATGACATCAAAACCTTGTTGGGTCGTTATGGCTACGCGTATCCACGTGTACAGACTCAGCCGGAAATTGATGACGCGTCGAAAACCGTTAAGCTGCATGTCAATGTTGATGCCGGTAACCGTTATTACGTGCGTAAGATTCGTTTTGAAGGCAACGACACGTCAAAAGATGCGGTATTGCGTCGGGAAATGCGCCAGATGGAAGGGGCATGGCTGGGCAGTGATTTGGTAGAGCAGGGGAAAGAACGTCTGAACCGTTTAGGCTATTTTGAAACGGTTGATACGGATACCCAGCGTGTACCGGGTTCGCCTGATCAGGTTGATGTGGTCTATAAAGTCAAAGAACGTAATACCGGGACACTGAACTTTGGTATCGGTTTTGGTACTGAAAGTGGGGTGAGTTTCCAGGTTGGTGTTTCACAGGATAACTGGTTAGGTACTGG
>Ga0157359_1001363_pt1 | contig 9939 bp, 4 predicted proteins | sample AttcapACBM3_FD_111482 | JGI IMG/M metagenome (GOLD analysis project Ga0157359, IMG submission 111482) | Fungus gardens microbial communities from leaf cutter ant in Botucatu, State of São Paulo, Brazil - Atta capiguara ACBM3 | ecosystem: Host-associated > Fungi > Mycelium > Unclassified ...
CATCAGCTATTTACAAAATCATAAGCAAGTCTTTTAAGTCTTTAACCAAAGTAGAAAAGAAATTAGAGTAACAAAATAGTTAGGACATGCAATTAGTGTTTTTCAGCTTTTTAGAGATCTTAATGACTAGAATAGTATGTAGAGACATTTTATCATGACTACTTTTTCTTTCTACCAGTTAACTTTAAAGTTGTACTATTTAAGTTAGATAAAGTCCAATATAAAATCTTGTTTGCTAAGGCTTGATACTACAAACAAGATACACTCTAAATAAGTCTTTTAATATAGTATTATGTCTACCACTTTGTTAATTTATCTATTTTTATTAGAAGTACCATTAACATTATAGATTAGAATAAGATGGGAGAGCTTATGGATATTTAATCAGTGTTTATTATAAAATTTCAGTTCACAAAAATTCTGATGGCTTTGGAGTTAACTCAAGCATATACAAAAAGAATTTTAAAAGTATTAGTGGTTTCCAAGGTAATAGAGAAATAGAGCAAAGTTTTGTATATATTAAGTACACTGATAATAAGGTATTAAGAAAGCTTTTTCTTTTATTTAAAATGATAAAAAAGAGATAAAGAAATTTTAGAGTTAGAATTTTCAAGTATATCTATCAAGTTACCGTTCTTATTGTATTCTTTGGTGGACAATATAGTAGATCTACTATTAAATAGCCAAAATATATAAATCACTAATTGCTTTACATGAAATTCTAACTATTAATATTTTATTCCAAATCTTCTTACTTTATGAGTTCTAGTTGCTATGTAATTTCAATATTCTTCAATATATTCAAGTCTTCTATAAGTTCTTTTCTTTACTTGGCAGTCTATTATTATACATCTAATCTTACTAGATATTTTTAGAGAGATTAGGAGAAAGCACTAGTAGCAGTTGGTATGTAGGTGCTAATAAGATAAGAGAGAACTATCAAAGAATGGGAATGATCAAAAAATCCTACAGTAATTAAGAATTAAAAAAACTATAGTAGTTATGAGTTGAGTTGACTGAAATATCTTATTTACTTGATAGGCTTAACTTATGTATTAGATAATATTGTGTTAGGTAGAGAGATATATATTATCTAACCTTTTTACTAATAGGATTACAATTTGATTCTAAATAGCCAATCTAAGCCTATAGTAAAATTTGATAACTATAATATATAAATTGGTATAGTCAGCTTCTAATATGAGAAACTTAAATTATCTAAGTAGTCTTCTACTTTATGGCTCCATTTGTCAAGATTGCAAGAAGTAGACTTAGTTTTTTCTTATTCTTATTTTCTTTTTTGATTTATTTTCATGTTTTTATTTTTAGAACTTAGGGTTAGGGTTAGTGATGACACCACTCAGTCACACATCAGTCACATCAGATAAAACAGTGATGGTGACAGTCACAAGTCACAGGATGCATAGAAGAACCTAGAAGATTCTAGAAGAATGACATCATACAATGTGTACAACACATATTGATCTTAAGATATACACATGGTTATTTAGGGTAGGCTATAAATAGCTCACACAGACCATTAGGTATGAGTATATAAGGTAGACAGTTCTGTACAGAGTTCTCTATTGAGTTCTCTTGTGTTAACCTAATACAAGATTCTTTTTATTGACTAACTCTAAGGTTTTTGATTTGTAACAATACCTATAGAAGAAATTATGTACAGAATATTGATACTCTAACCTTTTCATGCAATTATCCAATATAAAGAACTACTAAGGAATTGAACCCATAACTTCAAGTAAATTTGAGATAGGTATAATACACATGAACAGAGAGCTCTTTCACTATGTTATCTCTTCTCTTGTAACCATAGTCATATATCTCTTTATTATTCAAGAAATAAAATAAAAATAAAATAAAAATAAAATTCAAAGAAAATAGATAAAAGAAAAAAAGAATAAAAATAAAATATAAGGGTATAAGTATATTATAACAGAAAGAGAATATATATATAGATATAGAGATAGAATTAAATACTAAAATATACAGATCTTGAAGTTAGTTTATGAGACTAGTAAGAATGTTGTTGGTGTTATATTCTGAGATATATTAGTACTTGAATACCTCTTATAGATAATACTAGAGAAATTCTAAAGTCTTGTTATGTTATAACTTAGACTCTGTATTAAGTAAAAAATACTCTTTTATATTGAGTAACATAAGAGAACTCGATAGAGTTTCTAGTATAACTTTCTACCTTATATACAAATTAACAAGAGTCTGTACCACACTTTCTTCAACCTTACTCTAATTGATCATGTGTTTATCTTAAAGTTGATATGTGTTAACTCTGCCATATGACATCATTTTCTTCTAGGACCTTCTATATCATTCTATCATGTCACATGATCATGTGACTTGTGTGACCTTGTTATATGACATGTGATAGTATCATACTTTGTCTTCTTTGCTTTATGATTAACAATAAAATATAAGAGAAAAGAAAGAAAATAAAATAAAACTAATTCTGACATGTTAGTATTAACAGAAGTTATAGAATGACCACTGAGAATAAATATTTATCAAGAAGTAGAAAAAAGAAGAGAGAAATCAAAATATAAAGTAGATAATCTGAGATTACCAAACTTGTAATACTTTGGTAAAAAGTAACAAGATTAACAAAGTATCAAGATACAATTATTATTATACAGAATAGAAAAAAAACTGGAATTTTTGCTCTAATAGAAGTTATAAGTTGTTTATAGTTGAAAATTGGCATTAAATTGTAAGAATTTATCATGTTATAGCTAGTATTTCTCCCTTTAGAATAGGTATTCTATTGCTTACTAATATTATTAGACTTATATTTAAAATATTAGATAATCCAACTCTTTTACACTTTAGCTTTAAATCTTATTATAACTCTATAATAGTGATCTAGCTCTTTTGGACTCTGAATCCTATAGATTTTACTACACTCATACTCTATATTTATATTTCATCTACCACCATTGCTTCTATAACCTTTTAGATATTTCTATCAAGATTTCTAGCCATTTAGTTTCTATTATTTTCTAATTATCTTAGTATTTTTTTACTAGATTAGAATAGGATGTAAAGTACTTATAGTAGCTACTATTTTTAGAAAACCTTATTCTATCCTCTTAGATTTTTCCTGAAAGTATGTTTTTCTTTGTTCTCTATATAGATAGTAATATATCTTAGTATTATATTTTGATCTAATTATATCTGTTTTAATACATAAATAATATTTACTATTTTATTCATATTCTCAAACCTCTTCTAGTACAAATCAAACCTGTTTATTCTATGTTGATTACTTCTTAAATATTCTTATTAGATTTTCTAGTAATTTTATAAATTTTCAGCTCTTTATTTAAGAACTATCTAAACTTAGAGTAACTTACTTATAGTTTCTATTTCCTAAATATTATCTCAAAACAGAATACTTAGTATATAAGTCTAGTAATTATACTATAAACACTTATTCTCAAAATTAACCAAAACTAAAATTATCTTCCTATGTTAATAATAATATATCTCTTCATTTTTCTAGATAGAATAACTTCCTCTAATATTCTAAGTTCTCTTTAAAAATATGCAACCAGTATACTAAATAGAAACATAGTATACAAGCTAAAGCCAAGATCATTCTATATCTATTTAGTATATATTACAAATAAGTATATTACAAACTCAAGACTTTAAAATAAATCAAGAATAAGAATCTTGTATTAGAGTAAACATAAGAGAACTTGATGAAGTTCCAAGTTCAAGACTGTCTATCTTATATATATTAGACTACTAGTCTATGCTACTTTTATTAGCTTATCTTATATGGCCATATATTATCCTTAAGATCAATATATATAATCTTTTACAATGTTTTATATAATATATAATTGTGTGACTTTGTGACTGTGACTGTGACATGTGACTAATATATGACACTAAGTTACATGTAATATTATACTAATCTCTAACCTTAAGTTTAAAATAGAAAATAAATAGAAAAGAAAATATAAATAAGAAGTTTAGTTTTCAAGGTATAAACTGTGTTTAATACTTAAGTTTCTTTTAAAAATTACAAACTCTATATATTTTATAGACTTTACTCAGTTTTCTTAATATAAAATAACCAAGATAAAATCAGATAATAAGATTAAATTGAAAGAAGAGCTCTAACTATCTTACTTGTTAGTAAATCAGTATTTTAGTAGTATTAATAGCAGAAAATACTATTTGTTGAGAAATATAATATATAATGTGATGTTATTGCTTCTTTTTCTCTTACTACTATTTTATATAATAGCATTTAGTAGAAAATTAACAAATATATTTTTATTTTCAAATTTTTAAAACACTCAACAAGAATATAGTCTTACTCAACAAATAGATATTAATATTAATATATCTAGAGATCAGTCAAAGTCTTTGAGTTTTAACAGTTTTAAAGAGTTATCTGTTCATTATAATACTTTGTTTATAGATTATATAGTAAGAGTTCAAATTTTAACTAATAATTCTATATAAGCTAAACAAGTAGAAAACAAAAAACTTTAAAGCTCTTTTCTTTCTACACAATGATAAAGAAGAGGACAAATAACTTGATTAACATGATATCTATAGTTGAATCTATATAGATTTTTCATATCTCAGAAATTAACAATATATATGTTCCAAGATATAAAACCTTTAGTTATTTCTTGTACTATTAATCAATCTGTAGAGCTATAACTGTAGAATGGTAATTTTTACCTAATTTTACTTTTTGAAATAAATAAGTATTTGGAAAAGAATACCCAAAATATCTCATGCTCACTTCTTAGAATAGTAATTTTTATTAAACAACAAAAATTGGAAGGTAAGAATATGGATAATATTCCTTAAATATCTAAATTTGGCTTTATAGCATGGAAACTTATCTTAGTTATCTACAAATCTGAATAGGATAAATTAATAGCAAACAGAGGCAACAAATTCTTTAGACAATACATTTCTGCTCAATTTAATAAGAAAATCTCCAAAAATATAACTTTCTTAAGTAATACTTATACTAAGAATCTGTCTAAGAAAAAACAAATGGATATTTCTAGGATTCTATCACCTATCCTATCCAGGCCCAGTTTGGAGAAATTCAAATTATACAAGAAAAATCAAGAATTAAAATTGACTCTTATGTTAAGTAACAAATCATATGCTTAAGTATTTAAGAGTAATATAAATAAAATAATTAAGATCAAGAATGCCTTTTATAAAATTTCTTTCAGCAAAATCTTGGAAATTTATAACATTATGTTCAATTTGAACTAGAAAGTGTTAGAATCATAAAAGTTAGATTTAGTTTTATTTTAATTTTATTTTCTATTTATTTTCTATTTTTGGACCTATAATTATAGTTTAGTATGATATCACATGTTACTGTCACAAACTGTCACACTGTCACATAATCATATATTATAATAAAAATAGTAGAAAGTTCTAGAAAAAATAATGTTATATAGTATATTATATACATGTTGATCTAAAGACAAACATATAGTTATTTAGGGTAGGCTAATGATAGTATAGTATAGACCACTAGTCTAGAGTATATAAGATAAATAATCTTATATAAAGTTCTCTATTGAGTTATCTTATGTTAATTCTAATATAAGATTCTGATTCTTAACCCACTCTAAGGTCTTAAGTTTGTAATATTAAGGTAAATCTAAATTGAACATGATAATTAAAGAACCATTCAGAAAATATGTAATAATTCCTATAAGTATAAACAATATAGAAAGAGTTATAGCTTAATCTAACATATATATAGTAAACATCAATATATTACTAAAAGGCATTAAATTAGAGTGCTGATTTTATCTGCTCTGATAATAGAGAAATTGTTATTATAATAAATAAGGTAGCTTCTACTTCTAATATGAACACTATAGAGAAGTATGAAGAATTTGAATAATGTAGATTTGAATAAAGTTATAAGTTTTAGGCTCTCTCAATCTAAATTATATCTAAATATTTCTTACTTCATCAAAGATACTAATCTTTCTATTATAATAGATATTATAGAAATAGTGATTAAAAGCACTCACATTTTTAATAATACTATTCTGGTGCCTTGTCTCCAAATTATCAAGACTTCTTCCAAATCTAACATGACTGTGATTTAGATTGATATTTGGAACTAATAAATATTTTAATACATTGTAACTATTCAAGAAACAAATATGAATCCTAGTATTTCTCAATATAAGAATTACTAGAAATAGAAATATATGATCTTTGCATGTTGTTTACATAGGTCTAAATATATCAAATATAATAGACTTCATAAAGTTAAACACCATAGAGAGATAGTGTGATGTTATAAGACAAATTTTGAAACTAACCCTTCTAGACTTAAAACTAAGAATCAGAAATGTAAACTATATTCTTACACTTTTAAGTGCATTAATTACAAAGAGAAATACCAAGCAGATAACAATACATATTCTTTCTGAAAACATTGTTTCAACAAAAAATAACATTCTAAGAAGTATCAAGAGCTTTATAAAGAAAAGAGCAAATCAATTCACTCAGTTATAAGTGAGGCAAGTTGGTGATTTTAAAAAATTTAAAAATCTTTTCTTAGAACATTCAAAAGAATTATCTTTTAACTGATATTATTTTAGAAAATAATAAAAACTTTGACATTATATTTATTCAAAAACTACTATAGTTTATTACCTGGACTATTCCAAGCTTGATATCTGAAAAAGTCATAGGTGTTCCCAATTATCCTTTATAGATCATATTTGTAAGACAATTGGTTAATAGTGATAAATATCCAAGAGTTCTCACCTATATTAATACAAGAATCATCTATTTACAATTTTTTCTTAAAAAGAATCTTATTAACTATAGGAATATCAATCTTATTTCCTTTTTTAATAGTAGTATTATTTGTTTCATTATCAACATTTATCCAGATGATTAACAAACAGCCTTGAATTATCTAAAGAATACAGAGGTAAATTTGAATAATATTCTTATTATGACTAGAGACTTTAATTTTAATCTAAAATTGTCAATGCTTATTACACAAGTTCTAATAAGATATGCAGACAATTCTAGAGATTCAAACTTGGTGATTGATTTAATATTTCTTCAAACCAATTCAGAAGAATTTGATATACACATAATCTTATAAATGTAAGAAACAAAAATGATAAACTTGAATTTATTTTTATTTTCTTTTAAATTATTTTACATTTTCTATTTTTAGAACTCTGGGGTTAGGGTTAGAGTAAGTGGTCATACTGTCATATCAGATGGTATAATCACAATACTAATTATGGAATATAAGAGAAAAGAGTAGAAGATTCTGAAAAAAGTGATATTATACAAATATGGACACCACATGTTGACCTTATGCTTTACATATGATCATTTAGGGTAGGGTGCACAGTAGCCAGCACAGACTATCTGTATAAGTATATAAGATAAACTACTTTGTAAAAAGCTTTCTATCGTTCTCTTGTGTTTACTTTAATACAAGAGTTTGTTCTTTTGCCTAATTCCAAAGATTTAAGTTCATAACAATAAAGCCCTTCCAACCATACTCTCTTATCAGTTATTATCATTATTAAAGAATAATTTATTCAAGACAAAATGCAAAAAATTATCAAGAATAGTAAAAAAGAGGTAGAATTTATTAATGAGCTAAAGAGTAAAGTTGAACATATCAATACAACTGATATTCCAGACTACAAAAGAATAATATAGAAATTTGTGTTAATTACAAATGAACTTTGAATCAAGTATTTGAAACATGTCAATATTACAAAACATTTTAAAGTATGGTGGAATAAAGAGTAAAACAGAGACTTGTCTATATATTATATATTCAGGTCAATATTAGACAGGAGTAAATTTAAAAAAACAATTAAAAAAACAATTAAAAAAACTAAAAAAAACCTGCTTCAATGAAAAATTCAAGAAATTGCATCAAAAAACAAAAGGTCATAGGACCTTATGAATTAGGTCAAAAAACAAAGGCTACTAGCTACATAAGCAATTAAATTCAATAGGCATCTATGTATTGAACAAAGTAATCTTTAACAAGCTTTTTATCTTACATTCAATTCAGCTCAAGATTAACATATTAATAATACTTGTTATGGGATGCTTTGAATACTAACAATTTTTATTTTATTTTATTTTATTTTTTCTGATTTTATATAGATTTTGTTTTTCTTTTCTTTTTCTTTTGGATGATAGAGAGGCATGTGACATAGAAGTCACATGACAGGTCACATTGATGTGATGTTATAAGCCTAGAATATTGAAGAAAGGTCTGGAAGATAATGTCAGGGCACATGGAGATAACATAGTGGCCTTGAGTAAAACATAAGGTGGATATGAGGACAAAGTATGGACATGAGGACAGGTTTAATTATTGTTAGCATGGACCACATATAAAACATATATATAGGACTCTAATTTAGCAGAGATTCCTTGTCGAGTTCTTTTGAGAACTTTCCACTTTATATCCATCTTAAGAGATTTGCTACCTTGTGTTGCTATTGGACTTTGTGTCTAGTAGTTGCCATAACAATACTATTAAAAAATGCAGCAGTTTGTTCACTCCAGGACCTGATTATGACCATATCTTCTGAAATCACTTCAAGGTTTTAGTAACTAATACTAAATACATTACAAATTTTGTCAACATAGCCAATTCATATATCAATATCAGTCATTAGTTATTATATTTCAAGAAATTGACATTGATCATTATTCCTAAATCAAATAAACTAGCATATAACTCTTCTAAAATATTCCACTCTATTATCTTTTTAATATGTTAGAAAAAATTATAGAGAAAGCCATTAGTAAAAGACTTCAAATCCACTTCATCATCTCAAATTTTGTTCATCCAAACTAATTGGGAGGCATCAAATAATGTTTTACTCTTAATACTAGATTATATTTTATCTATCTAATATATGCAGAATAAATAAAAGATTTACATACAAGTATGCCAGCTTTTGACATAGTACAGTTCTTCCCATTGCTTAATCACCAACTTCTTCCATTGATATTGGACAAAGCTAGATTTGATCCAAGAATTTCCACTTTCTTTTCTAATTATTTAATTGACAGACAAACTCAATATATTTGGAATAATTTCATCTCTTCTTTTTTTAGAGCAGATGTAGATATAAGATAAGAGTTAGCTCTTTCCCCTATTTTATCAGCATTATATATTACCTCTATCTTTTATATTTTTGAGAAAAGAGCTAATAGTCTTTTATCTCCTATTTCTGTTTTTACTCTTTCTTTTGTTAATAATGGTCTTTTTATTTTCTAGGGAAAAGTTATAAAAAATCAAACACAAACCTATTTTGTAGTTATAGCATTATTTCTTCTCTTTTTGAACAATTTAATTATATAATGGAACATAACAAATCCAAAGTCTTTCATTTTTTCTAGAGCAATAAAGAATTATAAACTCTCTTCTTTGGACCTTAGGCCTATAGAAAGACATCTTTTGCAATCTAAAGAAAAGTAGAAATACTTAGAATTTATTTTCAACAGAAAATTAACTTTCTGTCAATATATTTATTTTTATACCAACAAAGCTTTGTTCACTATTAAGGGTATGAAAATGTTGAGAAATTCCACCAGAGAGTTATTGCTTACATATAAATAACTACTTTATAGAATGTGTATTATGCCTATTGCACTTTATTACTCTCAGCTATAGTATTACAAGAGAGTACCTTTCTTTTATTCCCTTAAAGAATTAAAGAAAATGCAACATAAAGCTGTACTATGGATTACTAATGCTTTTTGCACTTCACCATCATGAGAAGTTGAAGCCTTAGTGGGTTTAATTTCTATTCACCTTCATCTCAACAAAATTAGTAGTAGATATCATTTGAGAGTAGTGTCAGACATATGAAGCTTAGATGC
>Ga0157359_1001365_pt1 | contig 9935 bp, 17 predicted proteins | sample AttcapACBM3_FD_111482 | JGI IMG/M metagenome (GOLD analysis project Ga0157359, IMG submission 111482) | Fungus gardens microbial communities from leaf cutter ant in Botucatu, State of São Paulo, Brazil - Atta capiguara ACBM3 | ecosystem: Host-associated > Fungi > Mycelium > Unclassified ...
AAGGGTAATGTCATATATTATATAAAATAATAAATTTTATTTATATAACTTATAACATTTAGAGTAAGCTAGATATAAGTATTATAAAATAAACTACTTACTTGTTTGTGATATCTGAATCTTGGATGCACTCTCAGAGGTTTAGAAGTAATTCAGAAGTTCAATAATGATGACAATGATGATGAAAATCAATACAGATAACAATAATAATAAGGAATAATAATTGATAATATTATTAAGTCTGGGATCTAATCCTCAGATATAGAAGTATTTATACAAAATAATAATTGTCTATATACAAGCTATTTCTATTATATAATCAAAACTTATACTTGGTAGGACTATCATTTGTCATAGCAAATGTTAGGCTAATTTTAGAAGATAACTAATTATATTACTATATCAATATACTTGTATCCCTATAAATACTGATCTCTATATAATATATAATATATTATTAGAAACCATTTGATAAGTGCTTTCCAACATAACTCTGATTGTGGAAATCTGTTTAGTTGTTCCTGAGATAATAGTCAATGAAACTTATAGTTACTGATAGCTAATATCTCAGTAGTCTGTTGTTACTTTTGTATATTCTATATATGTGAATAACCCTTATTTGGGGCTTTCTAGTGCAACTTGGTTTATGAAAATTGATCTACTAGTTGTAGAGATACAAGCTGAATGAAGTTTGTGACAATAAGTATATATAAATTATGCACCAGAGGTATACAAAGTAGACATACCTATATTAGGAGCTCTACCAAGTTTTCTTGTGGTAAACAATATAAGTTTTCTTTTTTGTTCAAACCTTAGAACTTAAATTATAACATTTAAAACTATAACTCAGTCTTTCTAGTAATCTTTATAATATTTTACTAAGTTACATTATCATGTGACAGTGATATATGTCACACTACCAGCTAAGTCTAAAAAGAAAATAAGAAAACTAAACTATAAAAGAAAAAATATTGAAAAAGAAATAATAAAAGAAAAATAAAAAATAACTATGTTTACTCTAAGGATTTTTGACACTTTTATCTAATGCTCAAAACTTAAGATCTGAAGTTATAACCAAGTAACAAGTGTTATAGTATACTTAAACTCTTATATTTTCTTTTTTTTAAATTTCTTTTATCTATTTTCTTTGATTATGTTATAAGTCTAAAACATAGAAGAAGAGACTAGAAGAATGATATCAAAATGTATGTTTATTTTATTTTATTTCTCATTTCTATTTTATATTTTAGACTTAGGGTAAGAATCAGTGTGATGTTACAAGTCACAGTCATACAGAAGAATGTAAAAGGTTCCAAAACAATAATGTCATTTTATATGTTAATAGTAGGTAATACATATAACCTTTAGAGTAGGCTAAGGTTAGTGTAGTACAGACTAGTAGTCTAGTATATTTAACTCATTACTGAGACTTAAGCTGTAACATTAGAACTTAATCTTCTTATTCTAAGACTATCTAATACTGGGCTCTCTTATTATTTTACTTTACTCTCTTATTATTCTTAATGGAAAGTAATACTGCTCTTTCATCAAGAAGAATTGCCAAATCCTAGGTGTGAAGAGTATACTAGCCAAGCAGAGGAAGCTTGGCTGTTTTTCTTATACTAAAGTCTATTAGTACTTGGAAGATATAAAATCTTTTGTGGATATATTAGTAGTTTTTTTGTGTAGTAGTCTTGTGCTGCTAGTTCTCTTATAATCAGTCTATACAGAGAAATGATAGGGGTCTTTAAAATACCATCTAGAGTAGGCATTCTCTTCTTAGGGATATTTATATACAAAATTTTTAGGGTAGTAGTTAGTTGTATAAGTAGTAGACAATGTGAGGTAGAACTTGAAAAGAGCCTACTAATACTTACTGAGATTGAGTCTAGTTCAAAATACAAGTTAGAGGGGAAAACCAGTATTAGTTCCACTCTTCTTTTATACACATCATCACTTCTTACTCCACCACTATCTCTACTATCTTATCATATCAATACGAGTCAATATAATCTACAACAAATTATTAAGCAGCAATAGGAGCAGCTTACAGCAATGTAGACATAGATCCAATAACTATTAGTAGCAGGAGAATAAGAAGGAGTGGTGAAAGAAGGCCTTATACCCAATGCTAGGTCCAATATAAAAGTGCCAAAGCTACAAATATTCAATGAGAAAACAGGAAAGGTTTCAGGATTTTTGATGGCATACAAGTTGTTCATAAGAATAAAGATGAGGAAGATGACAATAGAGGAACAGATTTAATAGGTACTATCATATGTGTAGGAAGGATCAGTATATATTTGGAAGGAAAATGTTTTGGAAGACTTAGAGGCAAAAGAACTAGAATATATATATAACAGTAGGGAGTTTTTAGTAGATTTAAAAAAGAATTTGGTAGAGGGAATGATGAAACAATGAAGGTAGCAGAATTAAAGAAAGATGGAACAAGAGAGTAAAACAATGAAGGAGTTTGTGCAAGAGTTCAGAAGAGTAGCAAGAGACAGTGGATATGAGGGAAGATCTATGGTGGAGGAATTCAAAAGAGAAATGAATGGAATAATAAAAGGGAAGCTTATAGAGGCAGAAGCATAGAACAATGGTATATGAGAGAGATGAATTTAGATAGGCATTGAAGGAAGAGTGGATGAGAAGAAGAAAGGTTCAGAAGAAGGAGAGAAATGGAAGCTCTGGCTCTAAGGTTGAATATACTAGCAAATGCTAAAAGAACATAAGGATAATGATTGCCTCAGCCCCAAGTTTGGCCAAGAAGGTAGAAAGTTTAACAGTAGGCACTGGTAGGGCCTACTTTAATAGAAGGAGTAGAAAGAATGAATGCAGTTGTCATAAACCCAAATCAACAGATAGAGTTTGTGCTGAGGTATGACCTATATGCAATGGAGGTGGACTATGGTAGAAATTGTTACAGTTGTGGAAGATTCAGACACTTGGTAAAAAACTGCAGAAATAGATAAATCATAGGATGAGAAAGAAGATTGGAGTATGGAGACAATCAGAACAATTCTAGTAATTTGAATGGGGAAGAGAATCTAATAGTTCTTGATTAGGTTTTAATTATAATAGGTTTGTAATACTCTCTAGAGTAATAGAAAATACATCCTACTGTACCATAAACAATGGAGACATGCTGAGAGAATCAATATATAAGAGGGAGTGATAGTGGAGGTATTGTTAGATAGTAGGGTGACAAGACTGGTTATAAGCTCAGAATTTGCAAAAAAGCAAGGATTTAAGTTGAAAAAAATAGAAAGACTCATATATGTAAGAAATGTGAATAGCTTCCTCAACAAAGAGAAGCCTATTGAGTATACAGCAGAAGTAAATATTTATTATCAAGGACATAGGAAGAGAACAGAGATTGATGTAATCAGAGGACAGAAGTGGAGCATGACTTTGGGAATGTTGTGGCTTACTTGTTACAATTCTGAAATTGACTAGAGGCCAGGAGAAGTAAAGATGATGAGATGTCTAGAAGAGTGTGGAAAGTAGTAGAGACTAAAGTAGGAGAAGTTAGGATGGCAGAAACAAAAAGAGAAAGAGAAGAAAGAGGAAGAAGGAAAGAAATGTGAAGAGAAGGAGCAAAAGAAGAAAGAAAAAGGAAAAAAGAGGAAAAAACCAAAGAAGGAAAGAATGATAGAGGTAAAGAAAGTAGTAGAAGAATGGGAGATTTGGGGTGAAGAGAAGAAAGTGAAGAAGTTGGTACCAAAACAATTTTATTGGCAGATTCATGTCTTTTGAAAGAAAGCAAGTGAGAGAATGCCAACAAAGAAGTTGTGAGACTATACAATAGAGGTAAAAGAATGGTTTGTGCCAAGAAAGGGGAAAGTATATCTATTGTTAAGGGAAGAAAGAAGAAAGAAGAATAAGTTTATTGAAAAACAACTGAGGAAAGGATATATCAGACCTTCAAATCACCTTAAACAGCACTGGTGTTTTTTGTAGGAAAAAAGGATAGCAAAAGCATATGGTACAGGACTAGGTATTTCAATGAATATAAAAATAGTTATCCTTTGCCTCTTATTTCAGATATTATAGAAAACATAGATACAAAAAAAGTATTTACAAGGTTGGACTTGTGATAGGGTTATAATAATGTATAAATAAAGGAGGGAGACAAGTAGAAGACAGTGTTTACAGCTCCAGAAAGGTTATTTGAACCAACAGTAATGTTCTTTGGACTCACAAATTCTCCAGCAATATTTCAAATGATGATGAATGAGATACTTTGGGACTTAATCAACACTGGGGAAGTAGTGAGCTTCATTGACAATGTTATAGTAAGGATAGAGGAAGAAGAGGGACATGATGAAGTAGTGGAAGAGGTAGTAAAAAGGTTAGCAGAAAATGATTTGTATATGAAACTGGAGAAGTGCAGGTAAAGGGTGAGAGAAGTGGGGTTTTTAGGAGTAGTGATTGGACCAAAAGGGATTAAGATGGAAGAAGAGAAGGTCAAAGAAGTGTTGGATTGGCTGAACCCAAAAGGAGTTCAAGATGTACAGAAATTCTTGAGACTAGCTAATTACTATCAGCAGTTCATCAAGAATTTTGCAGTGATAGCCAGACCATTACATGACTTAGTAAGGAAGGATTAGAAGTGGGATTGGACAAAAAGGCAGAAAAAGGCATTTAAGGAATTGAAGGAAAGATTTACAAAAGAACTAGTGTTAGCAGCACCAGACTTAGACAAAAAAATAAGAATAAAAGTTGATGTGTCAGATTATGCAACAGGGGGAGTATTATCTATGGAGTGTGAAGATGGGAAATGGAGACCTATTGAATATCTCTCAAAATCTCTAAATGAGACAGAGAGGAACTATGAAATCCATGATAAGAAGATGTTAGCAGTAATTAGAGGACTAGAAAACTAGAGGCATCTATTGGAGGATGCAAAATTCAAGTTTTAGATCTGGACAAATCATAAAAACTTGGAATATTTCATAAAAACACAAAAGTTGAACAGAAAACAAGCTTATTGGGCATTATATCTGTTAAGATTTGACTTTATCTTGAAACATGTTCTAAAAACAAAAATGGGAAAAGCAGATGGACTTAGTAGGAGACCAGATTGGAAAGTAGGTGTAGAAAAAGATAATGAAAACCAAAAATTAATTAAAGAAGAATGGATTTGTAGCTTAGCTAAAGTAGTAATAGAAGAACCCAAAGTAGAGATAGAGATGAAGTGGTAGTTAAAGTAGTAGAGAGAATAAAGAAGACAAGAGTAAAAGTATTGTGAGGGGATGAATGATAGATAGAGGGAGATTTGGTGTTGAAGAAGGGAAAGGTCTATTTGTTAAAGAATGAGGCATTAAGAGTAAAGATAATCTGGTTATACCATGATGTACTAGTAGCAGGACATAGAAGAAGATAGAAGACAACAGAGCTGGTGATGAGGAATTATTGGTAGCCTAGAGTAACAAGAGATGTAAGAAAATATGTGAATAGATATGATATATGTCAAAGGATGAAGAACTAGATAGAAGTACCAGCAGAGAAGTTAAAATTAAGTGAGATTCCAGAGAAACTATGGACACACTTGACAGTTAACTTCATAACTAAGCTATTGTTAGTAGCTAGGAAAGATACAATCCTAGTAGTCTGCAATAAGTTGTCCAAAATAATATATTTTATGGCAACAACAGAGAGAACAACAGCAGAGAGATTAGCAAGGCTGTTTAGAGACAACATGTGGAAGTTACATAGGTTGCCAGAGAGAGTGGTATCAGATAGAGGACTATAGTTTGCAGCAGAGTTGACAAAGGAGCTGAACAAAATGTTGGGAATTGAAACAAAGTTGTTTATATCATTCCATCCATAAACAGATAGTCAGACAGAGAGAATGAACTAAAAATTAGAATAGTATTTACAGTTCTTTGTCGATCATAGACAAAAAGCTTGGTCTGAATGGTTAGTAATAGCAGAGTTTGCAGTAAGCAACAAGACACACTCAGCAACTAAAGTGTCTCTGTTTGTAACAAATTATAGTAGAGAATTAAAGATAGAGACAGATATAAGAAAAAAAAGGAAAAGTGGAGAAAGCAACAGAATTTGCAGAGAGGATGAAGAAAGTACAGGAAGAAGCTGGAACAGCATTAAGAAATGCTCAGAAAGAAATAGAGTAGCAAGCAAATAGGAGAGGAAAGGAAGTCAAAGAATGGAAAAAGGGAGATAAGATGATGTTGAGTACAAAAGACTTCGTATTCAAAGAACAACCAGTAAGGAAGTTAGTGGACTGATATATTGGTCTATACATCATTGATAAGGTAGTTTCTACCAATGAAATCAAATTATGGTTGTTAACTTCAATGAGAATTCATCTGGTAGTGAACATTAGTTAAGTAGTGCAATATAGAGAACAAATAGGAGGGCAAAAGATAGAAGAAGTAAAACCAGTGAAGGTAAAAGGAGTTGAGAAATGGAAAGTCAAAAAAATACTAAATAAAATAAAAATGAGGAGAGTAGTGAAGTACTTGGTACAATGGAAGGGGTTTATCACAGAACATGATCCTTGGATAAGGGAGGAAGACTTAGAGAATACAAAAGAAGTATTAGTATAATTTGAGGAGAGGATGAATGCAGAAGTAAGATGATAAGAAAAGTTGAATAGGATAGAAGAAAGAGACTTTAAGAGAGAGGAGTTACCAGAGAAATATATGGCTAAGGTGTTGTATAGATGGAATGACAGGAAGTTTGAAGAAGAATATTTCAAAAGTTGGAGAGGAACTGGTGAAAATAGAAGTCAGTTTCTCCAGAGGAAAAACCTCAAAGGAGAAGTAATGTTAGAATTAAAGATAGTAGACTCTATTTTATTTTTATTTTCTTTCTCATTTTTATTTTATTTCAATTTATTTTCTATTTTAGACTTAGGGTAGGAGTCAGCATTATGTCACATATTGGTCATAAGTCACAGTTATACAATCATGTATCATACAAAAGAATGTAAAAGATTCCAAAACAATAATGTTATCCTATATGTTAATAGTATGTAATATGCATGGTATTTAAGATAGGCTAAGGTTAGTGTAGTACAGATCAGTAGTTTTGTTATTACTGAGGCTTAAGTCATAACAGCATAGACATTAGGATAGAGTTATTTATTATTAGTACAAACTATATACTAATAGTATAAATAGAGTAGAAATATATTGGAGAATTCTTGTCAAGTTTTCCTGTAATCTTTATGAGACTCTTACTCTATAAGACTACTTAGTACACTATTAACTATTTTGATTAGTAGTTGCTATTATGATTGAAGACTCAGAGTTAAGTTAATAAAGGAACTTTGTATAGAATTTATATAAGAGTACTTGATGGAGTTCTAAGTACAAAGTGTCTACCTTATATATACTTGGCTAATAGTCCATGTTATACTAAACCTAGCCTACTCTAAAGAACATATGGTATAACATCATTGTTCTGAAATCTTCTATGATGTTTTGTATGATATGTAATTGTATGACTATGACTTGTGACATATGTGTGACACCATATCATGTCATGTGATATTTTGTAATGTTATATTAACCTTTAATTCTAACCCTAAGCATAAAAAAATAGAAAAGAAAGTGAAAGTAAGAAAAGAAATAAAGTCTACTATCTTCAACTCTAATAGTTGCCACAACAGTAGAACTTGACTACTCTTAAAAACACTATATCTTGCAGTCTCCTTACTTTATTCTCTATTCATCCTTGGTATGTGACCAATGTAGTCAATTGCTACAAACTTTATATAGCTGGACTCTAGGCTCAAGAGGTAGGTAATAGCCACTAGAAGATTGTTGTTGACAGTGTTGACTATACCTAGGCTAACATCCATATATACTTATCATTTAAGTGAGTGAAGCTATGTAGTATACTTGTTCTTTTTGAGTAGTAGCCTTATGCTGAAGATCCATTGTGATTTTTCCACACAGAGGAATGACATTGTCCAGTAAGAAAATATCTAGAGTAAAGATTTCCTTCTTAGGAATAATAGCCAGTATTCATTAGGGCAGTAGTTAGTGGGACAGTAGACAAATAGTTGGTAGACAGTATGAGGTCAAGTAAGAAAAATACTGGCTAGCACTTACAGAGGAATTTTGGGAAAAAGCATTTTAGTTATTAGACACCATGGCAACACATATTTTCAATCAGATAAGCATGGAAGAACTGATTAGAGATGTGGGAGAGGAGAAAGTGATAAGATTGTTATAGCAAGTAATGAAAACAATGAAATAATATTAGATTTACAAATACAGTTGGTAAAATTAGAAAGAGAAAATATAGAGAAGAGAAGAAGAGAGTAGAAAAGAGAATGAAGAAGAAGAAAATATAACAAAAGATGGGAGGAGGAAGAGCAGAGAAGGAATGGAAACAGTAGAAGGTATTGGAGAAAAGAAGAGAAAAGAGCAGAGAGATAGCAATGCAGTAGAGGAAGTGTTTTGTTTGTGGAGGTTTTGGATATATTACCTATTATTGTAGAAATAGAAGAGAGATTGAAGAGAATAGGAGAATAAAGATTGGGAGACCAAAATGTTAGCTCTCAAGTAATAGATTTAAAGTTTTGATGAGTAGAGTAATGAAGACAATGATGAGAGCAAATAGCTATCTTACTAGTACTAATAGCTCAAAGAAAGAGAAGAAGGAAAAGATGTTGAGAAAAGTAACAGTTAAGATAGGATTAAAACAGAAAGATGACAAAGAGGGAATTGTTGTGGAGGCATTATTAGATAGTGGAGTAACAGGATTGGTAATGAGTTTGGAGTTTGCAAGGAAGAATAAGTTTAAGAAGAAGAAGTTAGATAGGCCAATTTATATGAGGAATATGGATAGTATTTTCAACCATGAAGAACTCATCAAGTATACAGTAGAGGTAGAACTATATTATAGAGAATATAAGAAGAGAGCAGAGATAGATGTGATAGTAGGTCAGAAGTGGAGTGTGATATTAGAAATATATAGATAGTTTGTCAAAGATTTCATAAGAGTAGTAAAATCCCTTCATGAGATAACAAGGAAAGATGTGAAATGGAATTGGGGAGAGAGGCAGCAGAAGACATTTGAGAAGTTGAAGAAGAGGTTTACAATAGAACCAGTCTTGGTAACATCAGACTTGAATAAAGAAATGAGGGTAGAAGCAAATGTGTTAGACTTTGTTATAGGAGGAGTATTGTTGATGAAATGTGAGAATGAGAAGTGGAGGCCAGTAGCCTATATTTGAAGTCTTTGAATAAAGCTAAAAGAAATTACAAAATTTACAATAAAGAGATGTTGGCAATTATTAGAACTTGGAGTACTTTATGAAGGCTCAGAAGTTAAATCAAAGGCAAGCTAGATAGGCTTTATACTTGTCAAGATTTGATTTCACTTTGAAGCATATAGCTAGTAAGAGTATGGGTAGAGCAGACAGTTTGAGTAGAAGAGCAGATTAGGCAAAGAGAGTGGAAAGAGATAATGAAAATCAAGTAATATTAAAGAAGGAGTGGTTAGAGATTAGAGCAATAGAGAAAGGACAGTTATTGATTGAGGAAGCTGAAGAAGAAATTGTAGAAAAGATTAAAAAATCAGAGGTAAAAGATAATAAGGTAGTGGAAGAAATGAAAAGGGCTGGGGTTAAAGTGTTGAGGAATGATAAGTAGCAGATTGAGGATGAATTAGTATTGAAGAAAGAGAAAATGTATATTCCAAAGGATGTGAGTTTGAGGTTGGAAATTATTCAGCTACATCATGATGCACCAATAGTAGGATATGGAAGACAGTAGAAGACAGTAGAACTGGTCACTAGAAATTATTGGTGGTTAGGAGCTACTAAGAAAGTGAAAAAATATGTAGAAGGATGTAATCAGTGTTAGAGGATGAAGAATAAAGCAGAGATGCTAGTATGAAAATTGAGGCTGAATACAGTGTTAGAGAGACTGTGGTAATATATATTAGTGAAC
>Ga0157359_1001366_pt1 | contig 9932 bp, 11 predicted proteins | sample AttcapACBM3_FD_111482 | JGI IMG/M metagenome (GOLD analysis project Ga0157359, IMG submission 111482) | Fungus gardens microbial communities from leaf cutter ant in Botucatu, State of São Paulo, Brazil - Atta capiguara ACBM3 | ecosystem: Host-associated > Fungi > Mycelium > Unclassified ...
GCTTGTGTGATCATTTGTCACTGTGATAAGTGGTTGCCACAACATGGTATATCACTCTCAAACTGACAGTTAAATGGAGAGAATTAATCAAGAAGTTGAAGGGTTCTTGTAGCATTATGTCAATTACCAGCAAGTGAATTGGATGAAATGGTTGTCAGCAGTGAAATTCCAGTATAACAATAAGAAACATTCAGCCACAGAGTATACACTATTTGAACTTAACTTTGGAAGACATCCATGGGAGGGGGACCTAAAAATAAAATGGAATTACCAAAACTGGAGACTTTTCTTGAGAAACTATAAAGATGTTGGAAAGCAGCAAAAACATCAATAAAAAAGACAAAAGAAGCTATGAAGAAATAGTTCAACAAGAAAAGATGAAACCCTCAAGGGTTGAAGAATGGAACAACATGTGATTGGAGGCCAAAAATATCCAATTGAAACAATCTTTCAAAAAGCTGAACTAGAAAAGATATGGACCTTTTGAAATCATAAAGGATATTGACTAAGAAGCATTTCAGCTAAAATTGCCAGAAGGATGGGCAATATACAATGTGTTCAATAAAGACCTGCTAATATGATGTAGAGAACCCCAATTTAAAGGATAGCATATGGAAATGGCACCACCACCAGATATTATCAATAAAGAAGAAAAATACAAAGTAGAAGAAGTATGGAATCATAAGAAACAAGGAAGGAATATACAATTCTTAGTCCACTAGGAAGGTTATAGAAATGAGCATGATCAATGGATAGCAGAAATAGGATTACCACTTGCCAGGGAAGCAATTCAAGATTATTGCACAAAACTTTCAAGATGAAACCTATAAAAGAAGAAGATAAAACTCCAAATTGACATTTTAAAGCAATATAAGTAACTGAAAAACCAGAACAATATCTTATCAATTTGCAACTGCTCTCACTTCTCCCAACCCTTATATTGCTTGCATTGTTAACAACATAGACCTTATCATGACCATAAACAAGGAAAAGAAAGACTGGACAAAGAAGTATCACAGAATAATCTGAGAACTGGAGACAATGGCTGACATTCAGCTACAAATTCAAAACCTAATCAAGCTAGCTGATGTTATAGACAACCAATCAGCAGACATTGAAACCACCTTATTACAGACAGGTGAAACATATAAAACCCAAATAGAAAAAGACATATATAGCATATCAGAAGAATTGAAGAATATCATCTATGGAGATATGGAATAACAAACTCACTATATCCAAGTACTACTAGCAGATAAATTAGACTAATGCAAAGACAAAGGAGATAAAAGAGTTGATGAACATATCAAAATCTTACAAGAAGCATACTAAGAAACATACCAAGACATCCTACAACCAATGATCATTAACAAAGAAAAATAAATGAAAGGAGTTATTCAAAATGAAGAAGTACTTCTGTACAAATCATGTGATATATTATCCGAATTCAGTAAACTAACTACTCCAGAACTTATTCTTTTATAAGAAGAAATTATCAATCTAGAAAAAGTGTTAAAAATGTTACAAGTTCCAATGAAAGCCATTCTATTTCTTCTACCAGCTCATTACAAAACTATTCAACAAGATGGAGAAAGGAATATACAATATTAGAAAGAAATTGCAGCTAAATTTATTAAATAGAAGAAAGATTCATATGAGGATCCTCCTGAATATATTTTGATAGGACATTCTTGATGACTTGTGTTTGAATTGTGTTTCATATTACAACTCAAAGACTTAGAGTTGGTCAATAAAAAGAACCTTGTATAGAAATTACACAAGAGAACTCAATAGAGAACTCCATATAGGATTGTCTATTTTATATACTCAGACTGATGGTCTGTGCTACTACTGTGATTAGCCTACCCTAAATAACCATGTGTTATACATGTTATATAATGTTATTCCTTCTAGAACCTTCTACTGTCTTCTATTGTGCTATGTGACTGATGTGTGATACTGGGCCTTGTCATGTGACTATTTGTAACAGTGATATGTAATATCATGCTAAACTCTAACCCTAGTTTCTCAAAATAAAAAATCAATAAAAATAGAAAGTAAAAATAAAATAAACTTAAGTCCACTGTTTGTAATTCTGACATTACTCCCTCTTCAAGGTTTCTCCTCTGAAGAAACTGACTTCCATTTCTGCTAGTTTCTCTCCAACTTCTTCAAATACTCATTCTCAAACTTTCCATTATTCTACCTATACAACATCTTTGCTATATATTTTCCTAGTAACTCCCTCCTCCTAAAGTTTCTTTTCTTTACCATATCCAGCTTCTCTTATCTTCTAACTTCTACATTTACCCTCCTCTCAAATTTTTTTACTACTTCCTTTGCATTCCCCAAATCTTCCTCTTTTTCCCAACTATTATATTTTGCTGTAAACTCCTTCCATCACACTAGATACTTTACTATCTCCCTTACTTTTCTTTTGTTTAATATCTTTTCTACTTTCCACTCTTTCACTTCTTCTACCTTCTGTTCTCCTACTTGCTTCTTATATCACACTACTTGACTGATATTCACAACTGGGTGAATTCTCATAGAATTTGGCAGTCATAATTTGACCATATTAATGGAAACCACTTTATCAATAATATATAGACTAACATATCAATCCACTAACTTTTTTACTGGCTACTCCTTGAACACCAAATCTTCCATACTCAACATTACTTTGTTCCCTACTTTCCATTCCTCAACTTCTTTTCTTCCTCTATCTGCTTGCTGCTTCATTTCTTCCTGTGCTCTCTTTAACACTACTCTTGCTTCTTTCTATACTTTCTTGATTTTTTCTACAAACTCTGTTGCTTTTTCCATTTTTCCATTCTTTCTGATATCTATCCCCATTCTTAATTCTCTTCCATAGTTGAATGTGCCTTGTTATTAATTGTAAATTTAGCTAATGCTAGCTATTCTGGCCAATCTTTTTGCCTATGGTCCACAAAAAATCTAAGATACTGTTCTAACTCCTAATTTATGTATTCTGTTTGTCCATCTGTTTGGAGATGGAATAATGTTGACAGCTTTGTCTCAATATCTAACATGCTATTCAACTCCCTTGTCATATCTGCTGCAAACTGTGGTTCCCTATCTGATACTATACTTTCCAGTAATCTGTGCAACTTCCATATGTTATCTCTGAACAACCTCACCAGCTCTTCTGCTGATGTTTCTTATGTTGTTGCCACAAAATATATCATCTTGGACAACTTATTGCAAACTACTAGGATTGCATCTTTCCTAGCTATTAATGGTAACTTTGTAATGAAGTCTACCATCAGATATATTCATAGTTTTTCTGAAACTTCACTCAACTTCAACTTCCCTGCTGGCACCTCTATCCTGTTCTTTATTCTCTGACACATATCACAACCTTCCACATATTTTCTCATATCTCTCATTACTTCTGGCCACCAATAGTTCCTTATCAGCAACTCTGTTATCTTCCACTTTCCTCCATGTTTAGCCACCAGTGTATCATGGTGTAACTGAATTATCTCTACCCTCAATGCTTCATCCTTTGACACATATACTTTTTCTTCCTTCAGTACTAATTCTTTTTCTATCTGCTACTCTTCTTCCCTCAATACTTTTTCTTCTGCTTTCTTTATCTCTTCTACTATTCTGACTACTTCTTCATTCTTACTTTTAGCTATTTTCATTTTTGCTAATATGTCTATCTCTGATTCTTCTATTACTACTTCTGATAAATTATGAATCCAATGGTCTTTAATAAATACTTGATTGTCATTGTCATTTTCTACTCCTACTTTTCAGTCTAGCTTCCTACTAAGTTCATTCATCTTTTCCATTTTTGTTCCTGGAACATGTTTCAAGGTAAAATCAAATTTTGACAAATATCAAGCTTATCAAGCTTATCTTCTGTTCAATTTCTGTACTTTTATGAAATATTCTAAATTCTTGTGGTCTGTTTAGACCTTAAACTTGAATTTTGCATCTTCTAATAAATGTCTCCAATTTTCTAACCCCCTTATAACTGCCAATATTTCTTTATCATGAATTTCATAGTTTCTCTCTGTCTTATTTAGAGATTTTGAGAGGAAAGCCACTGGTCTTCATATTCTATCTTCACACTTCATAAATAATACTTCTCCTATAGTCTGGTATTACTAATACCAGTTCTTTTGTGAATCTTTCCTTCAACTCCCTAAATACCTTCTCCTGTCTATCTGTCCATTCCCACTTCTGATCCTTTTTTACCATATTGTGTAATGGTCTAGCTATCACTGCAAAATCCTTGTAATTTGCCAATTCCAAAAACTTCTGTATGTCTTTAACTCCTTTTAGAGTTGGCCAATCTAAAACACCTTTTACCTTCTCTTCTTTCATCTTAATTCCCTCCAGTCCTATCACTACTCCTAAGAAACCCACTTCTTTAACCTTCTACTTGCACTTTTCTGATTTCACATATAGATTGTTTTCTACCAATCTCCAAACCACTTCTTCTACTATCTCATTATGTCCTTCTTCTATTTCTGTACCTATAATTACATTGTATATAAAACTTGCTACTTTCCTAATATTGATAAGATTCTGAAGGATTTCATTCATTATGGTCTGAAATGTTGCCAGTGAGTTTGTAAGTCCAAAGAACATTACTATTGGCTCAAATGGCCCCTCTGGTGTAGTAAATGCTACCTTCTACTTGTCTCCCTCTTTTATTCATATATTACTCATCTCAAGCCCATCTTTGTAAATACTTTTTTCATACCTATGTTCTCTACTATGTCTGAAATTAAAGGTAAAGGGTAATTATTTTTTACAGTCCATTTATTTAAATATCTATAGTCCTGAACCACCTATTTCTTACCATCTTTCTTCCCTACAAAAAACACTGGTGCAATTTGAGATGACTTTGAGGGTCTAATATACTCTTTCCTCAATTGTTCAGAAGAGAAGACAAAGATTGATGTGATTAATGATCAGAAGTGAAGTGTAATTTTGAAAATACTGTGGCTAGCTCACTACAATCCTGAAATTGACTGGAAGACAGGTGAGGTGAAAATAATGAGGTATCCAGAGGAGTATGATAAATAGTGGAGACTGAAGTAGAGAAAACTAGGATGGTAGAAACAGAAAGAAGAAGGAAAGAAATAAGAAGAGAAAAAGCAGAAGAAGAAGGAAGAAAAGAAAAGAAAGAAAGAACCAAAAAAAAGGTAGTAGAGAAGTGGGAAATTTGGGATCAGAAAGAAGTAAAAAGATTGGTATCAGAAAGATTTCATAAGTAGATTTATATTTTTGGGAAGAAAGTGAATGAAAAAATATCAATGAGAAGAAGGTGTGGGATCATGTGATTAAGATGAAGGAAGAGTTTGTACTAAGAAAAGAGAAGGTATATTGTTATGATCACAAGATCTTAGAGTAGATCAAGTAAAAGAACCTTGTATTAGAGTTAATACAAGAGAACTTCTATGCAAGATGATTTACCTTATATACTAATTACTTATGGTCTGTGCTTTACTACTTTAGTCTACTCTAAATAACTATGTGTAAACCTTAAGACTAACATATGTTAAATACATTGTTATAATATTATCATTTGATAATCTTCTACTTTCTTCATATAAGTATATGATGATGTGACCATGACAGCATCATAGTGTGACAGTTTGTAATGGTGATTTGTGATGTCATGCTAAACCCTAATCTTAAGTTCAAAACTAGAAAATAAATTGAAATAAAAATAAAAATAAAAATAAAAAATAAAATAAAACAAAGTCCACTTTTCACAACTCTGACATATATTTGCTGTTAAGGAAAAAGAGAGGAGAGGTACATAAGTTTATTAAAGAATAATTGAGGAAGAGATATATCAGACTCTCAAAGTTACCTTAAACAACATTTGTGTTTTTTGTAGGAAAGATGAATAGTGAGAAGCATATAGTATAGGACTATTAGTATTTAAATGAATAGACTGTAAAAAATAATTATTCTTTACCTCTAATTTTAGACATTGTCAAAAGTATAAGTATAAAAAAGTATTTACTAAATTAGATTTATGATGTAAATATAATAATATACAAATAAAGAAGAAAGATGAGTGGAAGATAGTATTTATGACTCTGGAAGGATTATTTGAACCAACAGTAATATTCTTTGAGCTCATGAACTTTCTAGTGATGTTTTAACATCATCAATAAAACTCCTCACTGCCCCAATATTGATCAAGTCCTGTGGGATCTTGTTTATCATCATTTAAAGTAGGAATGGAAGAAGAAAAAGAGCACAATCAAGTAGTAGAAGAAGTAGTAAAGAGTTTGGCAGAGAATAATTTATATATAAAACTAGAAAAATATAAATAGAAAGTTGGAGAAGTAGGATTTTTAGGAGTGGTAATGGGGCCAGACAGAATCAAGATAAAAGAAGAAAATGTAAAGGAAGTGTTGGAATAGTCAACTCTTAAAGAAGTTAAGGACATACAGAAGTTTTTGGAAATTGCCAATTACTATCAGTAGTTTATTAAGGATTTCACAGCAATAGCCAGACCATTACATGACCTGGTGAAAAAAGATTAAAAGTAGAATTGAATAGAGAAACAGGAAGAGATGTTTAGGGAGTTGAAAAAGCAATTCACAAAGGAACTAGTGTTAGTAGCACTGGACTTAGACAAAAAAAATGAGGATGGAAGTAGATGTATTAGATTCTAGTAGACTGATATGTTGGTCCATATTTCATTAACAAGGTAGTTTCTACCAATGCAGTCAAATTATGACTGCCTACTTCAATGAGAATTCATCCAGTAATGATGTATAAGAAACAAGTTGAAGAACAAAAGGTAGAAGAAGTAAAACTAGTAGAAGTAGAAAGAGTCAAAGAATAAGAGGTGGAAAAAATATTAAATAAAAGAAAAATAAGGGAAGTAGCAAAGTACTTAGTAAGATGGAAGGGGTTTATGACAGAATATGATATATGGAAAAGGAAGAAAGATTTAGAAAATGCAAGAGAAATGATAGTTGAGTTTGAGAAAAGACTAAATGTGGAAGTAGGATAACAAGAAAAATTAAAGTTAGCAAAAAGATTTCAGAAGGGGAGAATTACCAGAAAGATATGTAGCAAAAATATTATATAAATAGAATGATGGAAAATTTGAGGTGGAATATCTAAAGAAGTTGGAAAGAAACTGGTGAAAATGGAAGTCAGTTTTTCTAGAGAAGATATTACAAAATAAACTACTTACTTATTTGTGATATTTGAATCTTAGATATACTCTCAAAGGTTTAGGAATGATTTAGAAGTTTAATAATAATGATAATGAGGGATAATAATTGATAATAAATGATAAGGGTTGATATTGTTAAGTCTGAGATCTAATCCTCAGATACAGAAGTATTTATACAAAATAGTGATGGTCTGTGTATAAGATATTTCCATCACATGATTAAAACTCATTATATTGATATGCTTGTATCTCTATAAATACTGATTTCTATATAATATATAATATATCATTAAAAACTATTTGATGAGTACTTTCCAATACAACTTTTATTGTAGGAATCTGTTTAGTTATTTCTAAGATAATAACCGATGAAACTTGTAGCTACTGATGGTCTAATATCTTAGTAATCTGTTATCACTTTTATACATTCTGTATATGTGCAGATAGCCATCATTTGAGGCTTTCTAGTACAATTAGTTTGTGAAAATTGGTCTACTGGTTATGGAGATACAAGCTAAATGAAGTTTGTAACAAAAGAAACTTTGAAAAAAGAGTAATGTCAGAGTTGAAAACAGTAGAATTAGCTTTTTTATTTTTATTTTTATTTTATTTTACATTTTGTTTTATTTTTTAGACTTAGAGTTAGGAGTTAGTATGATATCACATATGATTATCATATACTGTTACATAATACTATCACAAATTTTAGTTACACAATTATATGTCATATAAAATATTGTAGAAAGTTTTAGAATATGATGACATCATATAGCATATATTATATATATATTGATCTTAAGGAAAATTTATGGCTCTTTAGAGTAGGTTAAAATTAGTATAACATAGACTAGTAGTCTAGCATATATAAGATAGACAAACTTGTACTTGAAACTTCATTGAGTTCTCTTATGTAAGTCTTTATACAAGGTTCTTTCTTTCATTTTTTAGGCTTAGGTTCATAAAGAGACCAGATAAAAGAACTCTATTATAAAAGACCAAATACTCAAAAGGCTAAGAGATAGTTATATTACTACTGTGAAGACATATTATAGAAAAGATAGCCATTATGGAAGATAGGCTTTTGTTGGACACATTAAGAAGACATCACCACTATAGAGAACAGTCTTTTGAGCAGGTAGACTTAGCATATAACAAGTAATAACTTTAGAAGTAGCTTTTATAAGAGAAACTTAACAAGCAGTTTCTACTTTATTACTATACTATTTATACTAATATATTATAGTCTATATCAGGCTTAAGTTATCCTACCCTAAACTACATATATTCTATATATATATATATTTTAAATCAACAATTTATTATATGGCATGCATAGACAGACCATGGTAGCTACTTTGTAACTACATACAGAGAAAGTATATTAACAAAGGAAGAGAAAAGAAAGAGAAAAGAAGAAAGAGAAAGAAGAAAGAGAAGAACAAGTTGAAGAGGGAGAAGAAAATAAGAGGGAAACCAAGATCTACTTGGCAAAATATATTACTTGTCTGTAAATGCGAAAGCATTAGGATTGGCAATCAAGAACATAATAAAATGGTTCAACAAATCTCTTCTGGGGTTCCAATACCTGTTGAATCTCCTACACTCGTGAAGGATGTATCTCCTCGATTCGATGGGATAGTCGTTGCAAGGACATGTGAAGTCCTTGTTGGGGAAAAATCTTAGTTGATATTCCCCAATAGGGGCATGATTGGTGATAGCTCTCGTAGCGCGAGCACATAGTGAGTTGGAGTGGCCAAATACTTGAAGCCAAGGACCATCTTTAGTGTAAAAGGGTTTGATTGTATTGAAATCATCATCTAAAAGGTCAAGAAAATGTTTGCCTTTTCCATCGGATGCTTGGAACATCATCTTCCACTGGTTGATGATATCGTCACTGTCAGTTTTCTTGCAATAATCCCAGGAAATTTTGCAAGGATAAACGGGCATTGGGTGGAACGATTTGGAGTCTTTGTCGACATCATGATGAAACCTCCATTTAAGGTGGCTTGGACATTCCCAAAATTCAATGGAGTTGTTGCAGTTAGAGTTGAAGAAGCCCTGCAACTTACTGAGAATTGCTGCAGTATGGGATTGGAAGGGATGAGATTTGCTGTCAAATATTTTCTTTGTAGCATGAATGGAGTCCATTACAATGATGATCTTGGAGACGTTTTCTTTAGTGCAGGCCTGGCTGATACCACATCTGATGGCAAACAGTTCTGCCTCCGTGCTTGTTACGAATGCTGCATAATGCACTGTTTTGGTGAGTGGTTGATTTGCTATGTGAACGTGTGATATAGATGTAGCAATGTCATTCTTGATGCTAGCATCTGTTATTACAAGGGCTGTGTGACGCGAAGAGAAGTTTCAAAGAACTATATCATCAAGTTCTTGGGTGCAAATTTTATCTTTTTCTTGTTCTTTTTTATTAACTAAATTAAAAGAAAATTGATCAGAAAAGTTGTTCGTAATATGAGAACCAGGGAAAAATTCTGGGTTAAGAGGAGAAAAGGATAGGAAGATTCCATAGGCCTTGTTGCAAGAGTCAATGAGGTGGCCTTTGGTTATGTTCTTTTGATGGTTTGTTAGAGAACCAACAGTGTGCAGATTGGGATTGTTGGATGATAAAGGTGAATCATCCATTAGTTCTCTTAGGATGTGTTTGGTGGGGAGCTTGAAGGGGTGAATTTGCGATCTTTTAGCAATTTTTTGGAAATGGAATCTTATAGGTATAATTCCAGCC